>Ga0207433_10000235_pt1 | contig 133144 bp, 130 predicted proteins | sample YelNatPaOPGAMG01_FD_187559 | JGI IMG/M metagenome (GOLD analysis project Ga0207433, IMG submission 187559) | Hot spring thermophilic microbial communities from Obsidian Pool, Yellowstone National Park, USA - OP-RAMG-01 (SPAdes) (version 3) | ecosystem: Environmental > Aquatic > Thermal... | reverse complement strand
GATGATCTAAAGGGTCTCGCTGGCGGAACGAAGACTGAGTTTACGGGTTATGATACCACGGAGAACTTTGCGACGGTTATTGGACTAAAACATCGCGGCGACCGTCATTACTTAGTCCTGGACAAGACCCCTTTTTACGTAGAGTCGGGGGGTCAAGTCGATGACACGGGTTTGATTTCTACCGATGCGCAATCGTTTTCCATAGTTGATCTTGTTAAAGTTGATGACAAGACCGTACACATTATAGAAAGCAGTGAAGACGAATTATTGCGGATTGGTCAGAGCGTACTTGCGAAGGTTGACAGCAAACGCCGACTTGAGATTATGCGAAATCACAGTGCCACTCATTTATTTCACGCTGCTCTTAGAAAAATCCTCGGAACGCATGTTCAACAGGCTGGGTCATTGGTCGACCCTAACAAGCTGAGATTTGACTTCACCCATCATAAGAAACTCTCTCCTGAGGAACTGAGCGATATCGAAGCTCTTGTGAATGACAAGATTCTGGAACGAATTGAACTGACGCATTACAGGAACATCCCTTATGATGAAGCAAAAAAGATGGGAGCTCTTGCCTTCTTTGGCGACAAATATGGAGACAAAGTCAATGTTGTGCAGTTTGGGGATTTTTCAATTGAGTTTTGTGGAGGGACTCATGTTCGCAATACGAGCGAAATAGGGTTATTTAAAATTATAAGTGAGTCGAGTATTGCAAGCGGAGTGAGAAGAGTTGAAGCGTTAACCGGTGGAGGTGTCGAAACTTACATCAATGCGCTTGTAAAACGAGCGGAAGAAAGAGAAAGAGAAAGGGACGAACTTGTAGAGAAAATTAAATATCTTGAAAAGCAACTGAGCTCGTATCGATTGCGGACAGCAATTACTTTAGCCATGGAATTATTGAACAAACCTGAAGTTGTCAATGGGGTTAAGCTGGTCAGTGGTGTCGTTGAGGTTGATACTGAAGACGAGCTGAAGCAAGTTGCAGATAAACTCAAGAGCAAATTGCAAAGCGGCGTAATTGTCATTGGAAGCAAGATTCAGGGGAAAGCGATGTTTGTTGCGGCTGTCACTCCGGATTTAATTTCAGAAAAGCACTTGCACGCCGGGAAAATTGTAAGTGAGGTAGCAAAGCTGGTTGGTGGCGGTGGTGGGGGACGCCCAAATTTTGCAACAGCTGGTGGTAAAGACGAGAGCAAAATTGGTGAAGCGGTTACAAAGCTAAAGGAAATTTTGAGCAAGTTTTTAAATTAGGAGGAGAATGAAAACTTTCGACTACCTTCGCGAAGTCAAGGAGGCAAAGGGTGCGGGCTTCCTCCTTTTATTAGACCCTGACAGGATGACTCGGGATAGCTTAAGGGAGAGTATAGAGCATGCCGAATCGTCGGGAGTCGACGCTTTTTTGTTTGGAACTAGTCTTATGACACGCGACGTTTTTGAAGAATCTCTTGCAGATGTGAAGAAATTTGCAAAGTTACCTGTGATAATCTTTCCAGGAAATTTATTCCAGATTTCTAGCAAAGCGGATGCCATACTATACATTTCAGTTCTCCAGTCAAGAAATGTTGATCTGATTATTCGCAACCACGTACATGCTGCTCCTTTAATCAAATTTAATAACCTTGAAGCAATCCCGACAGCTTATTTGCTGGTAGAGTCTGGAAAGTTAACAACAGCACAATTTATGTCGGACAGTATCCCAATCCCTCGCAACAAGCCAGAGATTGCTGCAGCTTATGCCATGGCGGCCGAAATGTTCGGGATGAAAATGGTCTATCTAGAAGCCGGGAGCGGAGCACAGCTGAGTATTAGCCCGGAAATGATTTCAACTGTTACGAGGTATTCCAATCTTCCGGTGATCGTTGGCGGTGGAATTCGGAATCCTGAAACCGCAAGTGAGATTGTGCAAGCAGGGGCTTCGTTTGTGGTCACGGGGAACTTTTTTGAAGACAACGATCATGCTAAATTGTTAAGACACTTTGCGGACGCGATACATTTCAAGGAAAGGAAAGGAAAGATTTTCTGATGGTGGATCGAGCGAAATTTATTCGTGAATCGTTAGATGAGAGTGCCGCTACAAAGAGGCTTATTCTTGATAATTGCTCTGATGATATTTCTAAAGCAGTGAGCGTCGTGGTAGATGCACTAAGGAGTGGCAATAAATTGCTTCTATGTGGCAATGGTGGCAGCGCTGCGGACTCACAGCACATCGCTACAGAATTTACAATACGGCTGAATCACCAGATAAATAGACCAGGCATTCCTGCTATTGCCCTAACAACCGACACATCTGCAATAACTGCAGGAGGCAATGACATTGGATTTGAAAACACATTTGCACGTCTTGTGGAAGCAATTGGAAGGAAGGGTGATGTTCTTTTCGCAATCTCGACAAGTGGTAATTCGGAGAATGTCATTCGTGCCGCTGCAAAAGCACGTCAAACTGGTATCTTCGTTATTGGTTTATTGGGGAAAGATGGTGGAAAACTAAGGGAGCAGGTAGATCTCCCAATAGTTGTTCCTTCCAACAATACCCAGCGAATCCAGGAAGGGCACATCACAATTGGTCACATTATCTCTGAATTAGTTGAGATGGAAATGTATTCATAAAAGGAAAAGGAGAGTGAAATTAAACTATAATGGCAAATAAATTATCATCAACAGAGATTGAATCCAGAATTTCGAAGCTGCAGTCATGGGAAAGGATTGGGGATTCAATAAGGCGTGATTTTAAACTGAAGGATTTTCAAGGCGCCATGGGTTTTGTCGTAAAAGTTGCGCTTGCTGCAGAAAAGATGGATCATCATCCAGATATAACAATTGAGTATAATAGAGTCAGAATTGTTCTGACAACTCATAGTGTCGAAGGGTTGACTCACCTTGACTTCGATCTGGCAGAGAAAATAGATAAGCTGTTTCAGAATTAATGGATCGGGAAAGAGTTATAGAACTGTTCCAGAAGACCAGTGCTCTCCAACGGGGGCATTTTCTTCTAACCAGTGGCTTGCACAGTTCAGAATACTTCCAGTGCGCGAAAGTTCTTCAATATCCATCTTACAATGAACTACTATGTCGCGAAATTGTGACACATTTTTTTGACAAGAAGATAGATGTCGTTGTTTCGCCAGCAGTAGGGGGAATAATGGTTGGTCAGGAAGTTGCGAGGCAAATTGGTATCCGTGGGATTTTTGCCGAGCGCGAAAATGGGAAAATGTCACTTCGACGGGGATTTGAAATCAAAAGTGATGAGGTTGTCCTCGTTTGTGAGGATGTTGTTACCACAGGTGGGAGTGTATTGGAGGTTGTTGAGTTGGTGCGAAGCAAAGGTGCGACGATTTTAGGTGTAGCATGTATTGTTGATAGAAGCACGACGCCAATAAACTTTGGCGTCGATTTTTTCCATGTTTTAAAGATGCCTGTACCAGTTTATCAACCTGAAAATTGCCCAATGTGTAAATCAGGAATTCCAGTTGTCAAACCAGGGAGTCGTGGACTAAATGCCTTTAAAACTAATTAATCGACGGGTTGTGTTCAGTGGCCGTGTATTTAACACGATAGTTGACGAGGTTGAGTATGAATCGGGTAGAAAGACAGTTCGGGAAGTTGCTGAACATCCCGGGGGCGCAGTCGTCCTCCCACTCCTCGATGATGGTAGAGTAGTCTTCGTTCGCCAGAAAAGATATCCATTGGACAGTTTTCTCTATGAACTCCCTGCTGGGAAATTGGAACCTGGGGAGGCGCCTGAGTTATGTGCAGTGAGAGAGTTAAGAGAGGAAACGGGCTATTCTGCAGAAAGATTTGAAAAGCTTACCGCAATTTATACTTCGCCAGGATTTTGTACTGAAAAGCTTCATATATATCTTGCAACTGGATTGCATGATGGTCAGCAACATTTAGAGGAAGGAGAAGAAGGGCTAATCCTGGAAAGGATAAAGTATGAAAGAGCTTTTGAAATGGCTTACAATGGTGAGATTGTTGATGCAAAGACAATAGTTGGTTTATTCTTTTTAGAAAGAAGACTGCGTCATTGATTGAGAATGTATACTCCTTACGAAATTATTAAGACAAAGAGGGATGGGGCGGAGTTATCCGATGATCAACTGAGATATTTTATAAAGGGGTATTCTAAAGGGGAAATCTCGGACTATCAGGCCTCTGCATTGCTGATGGCTATTTTCTTTCGTGGGATGAACGATCGCGAGGTTACAAGCCTCACTCGTGCTATGATCGAAACCGGGCAGGTCATCGATCTCAGTGACATTTCAGGCTGCAAAGCCGACAAGCATTCTACTGGAGGAGTCGGTGATAAAATCTCACTCCTTCTGGCGCCTCTGGCAGCTGCTTGCGGGGTAAAGATACCTATGGTGTCTGGAAGAGGACTTGGACATACAGGGGGAACAATAGACAAGCTTGAATCAATTCCTGGATTCAGAACCGCCCTTTCCATTTCGGAATACAAAGATATTCTCAAGAGAGTCGGATTGGTAATGAGTGCTCAATCAGAAGATATCGCTCCAGCTGACAAAAAGTTGTATGCTTTAAGAGACGTGACTGCAACGGTTGATTCGATACCGTTGATTACTGCAAGCATCATGAGCAAAAAGCTGGCTGAGGGAATTGATGCGCTGGTACTCGACGTTAAAGTGGGAAATGGCGCTTTTATGAAAAATCCGGAGGATGCAAGAAGTCTTGCGAAGAAAATGGTCGATGTTGGAAGGATGTTTGGAAAGAAGGTAACGGCCTTTTTGACAGATATGAACCAGCCGCTTGGTAATGAAATTGGTAACTGGCGTGAGGTGGTAGAGGCGGTTAAATTGTTGAAATCAGAGTGTGATGTTCATGACGTTGAAGAACTTACACTTCATTTGACTTCCGAAATTGTCAGGCTGTGCTTTGGCATATCATCGGGTGAAGCCCGGGACATGGTTCAAAGAAAACTTAAAGATGGCTCTGGTTATGAAAAATTCAGGGAAATGGTGGCTGCGCAGGGCGGTGACATATCATTTATCGATAATTTGCAAAGGTATCCGCAGCCAAAGGTCATCCTTGAGATTAGGAGCAAAGAAAGTGGTTATGTTAAATCTATTAACACATATCGAGTCGGGATGGCAGCAGTGAAACTTGGAGCTGGTAGGATAAAGTTGACAGATTGTATTGACCCGGTTGTGGGCATTCGTATTGAAAAGAAAGTTGGGGATTTCGTGCGGACTGGAGATCTGATCGGATTTATTTATGGCAACGATCAAGAAAGGTCGAGCGCAGCTTATGCCGAAGTGGAATCTTCCTTTGAAATTTCTTCAGAGAAACCTGGCAAACGGGATATTGTATTAGAAGGGATTTACAGTGAATGATATTTTAAACTATATCATGAATTTCTAAACAGGGAGTGGTATATGGGAAAAGTTATAATGTATCAAAAAGCAACGTGCGGTACGTGCAAGAAGGAGAAAGCTTACTTGACACGGGTGAAGATAAGTTTCGAGGAGCGTGACATCATCAAGGAGCCACCATCGAGGGAGTTCCTCGAGAGACACATAGATGAGAGCCATCTCGATGATTACATTAACAAGCATTCAAAGCCATATAGAGAGTTCAGGCTTGGAAGTAGGAAAATTAGCAAATCTGAGCTAATCGAGCTTATGGTCAAAGACCCTAACCTCATCAAACGACCAATTATTATTGACGGCAAAAAAGTTTATTTCGGATACAACGAGATTTAATTTATTTCCCATTTTTCATGGAACCTGATTTAATTCGGTTGAGCCTCTGCACCAGAAGAAGGAATATTGATATTGCAGCTAAAGGTTTCATACATGTTAGACATTTCATAATGGGATGACAAAATGAAATCTGATGATGAAATCATAACGGCTCTTGATGATATCATTGACGGTAAAGTTGTTAACAGGTCAATGCACAAGCTTGTGTATAATGGGAGGGACGTAAGCCAATCTTTTATCGAGCGACTCCTTCAGCGGAATTATCTCCCGATGAGAGTCGAAGAAATAGCTGTAAGCACGGGGGAGCGGGTTCCTGCCTTTGTCGTTCGTGATGTCATCGCTTACTTTGGATGGGTGTTTGTCGAGAGATTTACGGACAAGAAATCAAGGAAACTCTTCGGAAGTGTGGTAAGGAACAAGAAGGGTGATTGGTTGATTCAAATACCGAGCAATAGCAAGGAGATTGTGTACGCTAATCTTGATGACAAAGTTGAAATTGAAAATTAGAAATGAGGAGAGCAATCGCTCATTTATTTGCATTGCCTGTAATTGACCTAAATGAGCTCAGTCAATATCCCAGGAAATACTCGACAGAAGAAACAATAGTCTGGTGGGTTCGAAGAAACCTATATCCGTAAACTAATCTTTGAGATTCTGGGAAAGGATGCCTATCATTTGGTCGTGAATCAACCCGTTTGAAAGCAGGATATTTTTATCATATATACTGTATTCCCCACCCCGAAAGTCAGAAACCATTGCTCCTGCTTCAGTAGCAATTAGAACTGCAGCAGCGGTGTCCCATGGATGTAGGTTCACTTCCCAGAAACCATCAAGTCTACCGGCAGCAACATAGCAAATGTCGAGCGCAGCAGATCCTAACCTGCGAATGGCCTGCGCATGGAGAAGGAATGTATTGAAATGTTCAATGCAATTAAACGGATCGTCCTTGACATCATAAGGAAAGCCAGTCGCAAGCATGGCATGATTTAAATCGCGTACCTGCGTTACTCTAATGCGCTTACCATTGAGAAAAGATCCTGATCCTTTCTCAGCTATGAATAGTTCATTGAAATTTGGGTCATAAACTACACCCGCAACAACTTTTCCTCTATATTCGACTCCGATTGAAACGCAGTATACAGGGAAACCATGAGTGAAGTTCGTAGTTCCGTCGAGCGGGTCAACAATCCATCTGTATTCAGAAGAAGATTTTGTTGCCCCTCCTTCCTCTGCGAGAATTTCGTGATTTGGGAAGTTTTTGTGGATGAACTCAACGATCATCGCTTCTGATTTTCTGTCGATGTCTGTCACAAGATTTGTAAATGAGCCCTTCTCAATTATTTCGGAAATCTTTCCTTGATTTTCTTTGAGAAAATTTCCGGCCTGTTGTGCAATGTCTATAATCTTATCAATCATTTTTCACTAATTTAATCAATACTGATGTAAAGAAAACGTCAAAAAACAAAAAAAGTAGCAAGAAAGCTCAGTCCTCGGAAATCCCTTTTTTCATTTTGAGCCAGGCTGGCAAATGACATGAAATGCAGCTTTCACGTAAGAACGAGATAGAACAGATGCCCTGAGGCAAATATGTCTCCCTTCCCTTCCCCACGAATCTTCCTCTGATTCCGATGCCTCGACACAGTCAATAGAAACCATTGTTTTTCTTCTCCTCTGCAAATATATTTAAATACATGAGTCAAAATCATATACCAACCAGAGAAGATGCAGAATTACTCCTCCGTGAGTTCACAAAATCCGAAAGTCTCCTCAAACACGCTTACGCTGTTGAAGCAGTGATGCGGGCCTACGCTAAGAAACTTGGCGAGAACGAAGATGAATGGGGGATTGCGGGGCTGCTGCACGACTTTGATTATGAGAAGTTTCCAAATCAGGAGCAGCACCCGTATATTGGCAATAAGATACTGCAGGAGAGGGGATATCCAGAGAATATCAGAAAGGCAATTCTTGGGCACGCTCCTTACACTAAAGTTGAGCGCGACAGTTTAATGGCAAGGTATCTCTTTGCAACTGATGAATTGAGCGGATTTATAATAGCTGTCGCCCTCGTCAGACCGACGAAATTAGAAGGCCTCGAACCTGGCTCCGTCAGGAAAAAACTAAAAGATAAAGCATTTGCGCGAAGCGTCAGTAGAGAAGATATAAGACAGGGCTTTGCAGAAATAAACATACCAGAGGATGAGCACATTAAATTTGTCATCGATGTTCTTCGGCAAAATGCTGAAAAACTGGGATTAAAGTAAAGCGTCAAGTCAGATCGTTGCACTATTATGAAAATTGTCTTTATGGGGACGCCTGATTTTGCTGTTCCTTCGCTCAAGGCTATAATTGCGGAAAACAGATGGGAAGTTGCCCTGGTGGTTACGAACCCGGATGAGCCTCAGGGACGCGGGCTTAAGCCTTCTCCTCCACCAATAAAGGTTGCGGGTCATCAACTTGGCTTAAGAGTGGCCCAGGTAGCAAATCTTGACGATCCTGATTTTTACGCTTCGTTGGAAGCCGTGTCTCCTGACGTTCTCGTTGTAGTTGCATTCAGGATCTTGCCAGCTAAGCTTTTGTCAATTGCAAAGTTAGCATCCTTCAACTTACATGCTTCGTTACTCCCGAAGTACAGAGGCGCAGCTCCTGTAAACTGGGCTATTATAAATGGAGAAAAGGAAACGGGAGTTACGACGTTTTTGCTGGAGGAGGGGGTTGATAGAGGAAAGATCTTGGTACAGAAGAAAACCGAGATAGGTGAGGATGAGACAGCGGGTGAGGTTCTGGACAGGTTAAGTCACCTTGGAGCTGAAGCTGTCATTGAGACTCTTAAGCAAATAGAAATGGGAAATTATACACCAATTCCTCAGGATGAAAGCAAAGCTTCGAAGGCGCCAAAGATTAGAAAGCAAGATTGCTTGCTGGAGTGGGACAAACCAGCTGAAAATATTCACAATTTTATTCGGGCCTTTTCGCCTGATCCTGGGGCTTACACATTCTTTAGAGGAAAAATGTTGAAAATTTACCGCACACGGAAGACTAATATACCATCATCTGGATTTCTACCCGGTCAGTTATTGGTCATAGATAGCGGATTGTACGTTTCCACAGCTGATTATTTACTCATGATTGAAGAACTACAACTTGAAGGCAAGAAAAAGCTACTTGCTTCTCAGTTCGTGCAAGGCGCACGACTACAGCCTGGAGAGAAACTTGAAAGAATGCAGAGGCGGGTATGATTCGTCAGGAAGCCTTCTTTTCGGTTTTCGAGACTGAGGACTTACCTTCACCTGACGAAGAGGGTTCCTTAGATTTCTGGGAGCTCTCTCCATTGCCTTGATTTGTGCTTGGTGACGAACCCGTCTTTTTGTAGTCGGTCAAGTAAAATCCTGAGCCTTTGAAAATGAGCCCGGCTCCTGCGCCAATTATTCTATGTACTGAGCCGCCGCACTTGGGGCAAGTGGACAGTGGATCATCATTAATAGGTTGAAATTCTTCAAAACTATAACCGCATTTCTGACACCTGTATTCGTACGTTGGCATTTGGCATCTCCATTTAATCTAATGTTGAAATTTATAACTTTGTGTCGCTAAATTCAATGGAGTGATGAATGAGTTGAGCATTTCTTAAAAGTCATTGGCAAATTGGCGTAGGCAATACGTTTAATTATGAAAAAATACTTTTTAATAGCTGTTTTGTTGATTGTGAGCGAATCCACATCGTTTTGTCAACAAAAAGGTTTTGGAATCGGCCTTGCTATTGGTGATCCAACAGGAATCAGCGGAAAAGTATGGTTGTTACCGGCAAACGCAATTGATTTTGGAGTTGGCTGGAGCACGAATCAAACACGATGGCAAGAAAATTACGAAAGGTTCCCATACGGTCAGACGACGTTTCATCTTCATCTCGATTATGTGTGGCACGATTTTTCATCTATTAAATCCACAGAAAAGCTTGGTTTGTTTTATGGTGGTGGCTGCACGATAGACAATTCAGAAAATAGTGGAGACTTTGGCGCGCGTGGGGTATTTGGGGTATTGTGGATTCCCAGGTCTACACATCTGGATGTCTTTCTTCAAATTTCGCCAGTTTTCTTTCTCGCTCCATCTACAGGTTTTGGCATAAACGTAGGGCTGGGGGCTCGCTATTTCTTCCAATAATCTGGTTTCCTCCTTAAAAGTGGCCAAATTTAGGTAATTAAGTGAGTTTAATTAGGCACATTTTTTTTGATTTTGCAACATTCTCTTGCTATTGAGTTTGGTAAACTGTTATTTTTAACAAAATTAAAGGCCTTGGTGAAAAAGAGATTGTTAAATGAATTTCTATTTTGATAGAGCGATTACGTTTCCGGAAGGCTTTGTTGCGAGCGGTATAAATGCAGGAATTAAAAAAGATCAAAAACTGGATTTGTCTCTCTTATACAGCATTGAACCAGCTGTTGCAGCTGCTGTCTTTACCAGAAATAAGTTTCAGGCAAGCCCTATTATTGTAAGCCGTGAAAATCTCAAAAAATCTGGTGGAAAGGCACGTGCAGTTATTGCTAATAGCGGATGTGCAAATGCTTTGACAGGGAAAAATGGAACTAAATCAGCCCGGAGAACAGCTGAAGTGGTTGCAAAGTCCCTTGGAATTAAGCCAATAGAGGTTCTCGTGGCTTCAACAGGGGTGATCGGCAAGCAACTGGATTATCATAAAATCGAAAGGGCTGTTCCTAAACTTGTTGAGCGGCTAACAGTCGATTACGATGAGACGTTTGTCCGTGGAACAATGACCACTGACAAATTTCCCAAGATGTGTGCAACTGAGGTTGGATTGTCCAGAGGAAGGCATTTTCGAATAGGTGCATCTGCCAAGGGAGCTGGAATGATACACCCTAATATGGCAACAATGCTCTCTTTTGTTACCACTGATGCAATCCTCAGTTCTGCAGATGCACAGGTTATATTGACCAATGCTGTTTCAAATAGCTTTAATCTTATTTCGGTCGATGGCGATACGAGCACAAACGATACTGTATTTTTATTGGCAAATGGTGCATCAGGCACAGAAGTCAAATCTTATGAGGATCTAAAAAAATTCGAAGAAGCATTAACTAACGTTTTGCGTGAACTTGCTAAAATGATTGTAAAAGATGGTGAGGGAGCAACGAAAGTCGTTCACTTGAAAGTTCAACATGCGCGGTCGTTTGAAGATGCTGTTGCAGTTGGAAAAGCTGTAGCAGTGTCGCCTTTAGTTAAGACTGCGGTTTTTGGCGGTGATCCGAATTGGGGAAGAATTTTGTCAGCTGTGGGAAACAGTTCCGTAAATTTTGATCACACGAAAGTATCACTGAAAATCGGGGATTTGGTTGTTTTTGACAAAAACGAACCATTAAAATATAATCCCCGCAAACTTCGAAAGGCTTTTTCAAGTCAAGATATCGATGTAACCATAGATCTGGCAATTGGAAAGCATTCAGCTGAGGTGATTACCTGTGACCTCAGCTACGAGTATGTGAAAATCAATGGTGAGTACACCACATAACATAAATAACCAATAACAAAACAAGGAGACGTAATATGGCTAAATTTGATGAACTCCGCGACCTCGTTAACAGCTTTGAGGCGGACTTCCGTAAGTTTTACGAGAAGGGGAATAAAGCAGCAGGTACCAGGGTGCGAAAGCACATGGGTGAATTGAAGAAATTTGCCCAGGCGGTTCGGCAGGAGGTTCAGGAGTTAAAGGCTAAAATGAAAGAGGAGGGGAAGTAAGGCTTTGCAGGACAGGGGCAGCAAATCAGACCGACTTGCTGCCCGCCTTAAACAGGTCGCAAGACTATTTCTCGTCTTCGTTTCCTTTGTTCCCATGGATATCAATCATATTTAAGTCGTTTACATAAGTTTTCTTTGCGGGTTCCTTGAGCTCTGTAAATTTACGGGAAATAGATTTCAACCTTTCGGCGCTTTCAGCAATGAGGTCGGCCGCCCTCTGCATCTTTTTCAAGTCCTGGGTTTTTAGAGAACTTCTAAGGAGGTCCAGCGCAAGGAAAAGCACATTCAAGGGATTGTTGATTTCGTGGCCAACAGTTGCCGCCATTTCCAGCACTGCAACACGATGGCTGAGATCATGAATCTCGTTCTTCAGGTTTCTTAGACGGATCCCGGTTCTAACCCTTGCCAACAGTTCAGGATGCCGTGCTGGCTTGACGATGTAGTCATCTGCACCGGCATCAAGCCCTCGCACTATATCTGCACTGTCGCCTTTTGCAGTCAAGAGAATAATGTGAGATTGCTTTAGCTTCTGATCTGATTTTGCAATGCGGGAAAATTCTTCTCCATCCATTTCCGGCATCATCCAGTCTACAATGATTACATCGGGATCAAATTTCCGCGCTGCTTCGAGCCCACGTTTGCCATTTTCTGCTTCGTGAACTTCGTAATTCTCCTTTTTGAGAATTCTACAAAGAATCATCCTTGCATTGGGATCGTCGTCAATTATTAGAATTTTTCCTTTCAATTGGCCTCTCTCTCCAGCGGAATTGTAAATCTTACAGTTGTGCCCCTACCTGTACCTTCACTCTCCACTTGAATATCTCCACCCATCATCTCGACGAAGGAGCGTGCAATGACAAGCCCTAAGCCAGTGCCACCAAATTTCCGGGTCGTACCGCCGTCGACCTGGTAGAATTTTTGGAAGAGACCTGATTGCTTGTCCAGTGGGATGCCTATCCCTGTATCCATTATAGTGAACAGAATTTTTTGGTCTAACTGATTAACGCTGACAAAGACGCCCCCATGCGAGGTGAATTTCACAGCGTTTCCAATTATGTTTATGAGAATTTGTTTGAGCTTTTGTGCATCAGCATGGGCAAATATGGGTTGATCTTGCATGGCCAACTCAAATTTTATTCCCTTGCTCTGTGCCTGTATTTGAAATATGTTCTTCATTTCTCTCATTATATCGTTGACATAGACGCTCTCCATGTTTAGTTGCAACCTACCAGCTTCTATTCGCGATATGTCAAGCAGGTCATTAATAATTCTCAATAAGTGGTGGGCACTGTCGAGTGCGTTCCGACTGAATTGATTCAGTTCTTCTTCGTTATCGTAATATTTTTCGGTGATAAGGGTCAGAAACCCGATTATCGAATTGAGCGGCGTGCGTAGCTCATGGGAAGTGTTTGCAAGGAAATCATTTTTCAGCTGGTTTACTTCAATCAAATACTGGTTGATCCTTTTTGTCTCTTCAAAGAGAATTGCTCTTTCAAGGGAAAGTGCAACTGATTCCGCAAGCCTTTCCAGTAATTTAGCGTTTTCTTCGTAATAAGCCGTCGGCTGTATCGATTTCAGCAGGATTACCCCAATTAGTTTGGTCCCTGCAATTATAGGGACACACGCGCTCGACAGGTAGTGATTTTCGTTTGCAACAGAGTTCTGATCAGCTGATTGCAGCACCATTCTTTGATTGCGCACAGCAGCGGAGATCATATCATCATCAGTTGAAATTGGGGGGATTTCATCTTGTGGTTTCAAAATATCATCTTCGAACTTTCCGGCGAAAATAGGCGTGATCGTTTCTTCGTTCTTGTCAAAGCGCCCAATTAAAATCCAATCATAGTTGATAAAATTTCGAATTTCTGCTGCGACAATTTCCACAATTTTCCTTATCTCCAAGGACGAAGATGCAAATAATGCCACCTTGTTTATAAGTTCAAGCTCTCTAGACTTTCTGGTAAGATTGCTTATAATTGTCTGAAACTTTGAAATCTCATTAGCAGCAGCGGTTATAACCTTCTCATTCTGGTAACTCTGCAGGACAGCACCCCTTTCTGATAACCATTTTTCAGTTCCGTCTTTACAGATAATCTTGTAGTCAATCGAAACCGTGCTTTCTTTATTCGAAAGGGATCTATAGTATGTCATTAACTCATTGGAATAGGCAGGATGAACAATCACTCGAACGTATTGTGCAAGACTTTTAATTTCGCTCTCGTTATACCCTGTAATTAATCTGAAACCAGGGGAAACATATTTTACAGGCATAAAATCACCCCTTGTTTCAGCAACGTAAACAAAGAAATTGGGATTGTCCAGAGATTTCAATAGGAGAGATATGGTTTCCGAGTTGCTGAGATCATCGAATGACTTATCTTCATGCTTCATGAGTAGTGATTTCTTAAAAAGTACGTGAACTCTAACAGGAAAAATTTACTAACTACTGTAGCGACTTGCAATTTCACTTACTCAACTTAGGGTGACATTATTGGAAACAAATTTGTCCTCGGGGGAACTAATGTAGAGCCACAAAAAGTTATAAAGATAAATGGACTTTCTTCAAAACGTGCGAGCAACTCTCATATATTTTGACATTTTTGAACATCCCCTTACAGAATCGGAATTACATCGTTTTTTTCCTGAGCCGATAACCGATAGCGAAATGCGAATAAATTTAGCCAAGCACAAAATTAGATCGAAAGATGGATACTACCATGTTAGATCTGACGATTGGATAGTTGAGCTGAGAAAGGAGAACCTGCATAGGTTAACACGATTAGATGACTGATGTATTATTGTCTCATTCATATTATCTAAGGTTTGATCGCAAGCAGCTCAGAACCATGCAGCCTTACCCACCTCTGAGCACTCTTTACGCTGCCAGTGCTTTACGAGATGCTGGTATAAGGGTGGCGCTTTTTGATTCAATGTTTGCGAGCACAGAAGAAGAATTGCGTTTAAGAATCCGTGAGCTTTCGCCAAAGATCGTTGTGATATGTGATGACTATTTTAACTATCTTACCAAAATGTATCTTGAGAGGATGCGCCTTGCTTCATACAGGATGCTCGAAATTGCACAGCAAGCTGGATGTATTGTCATAGTTTCTGCTCTGGATTCATATGATCATGCTTCAGAATATCTTCAACATGGTGCAAAATTTGTGATATATGGAGAGCCAGAATACACCCTAAGACCAATATTTAGATCTGTGGCGGCTAACTTGAATCACAAAGGGATCTTTCTGGTCAATACGGTGAACCGACTCTGTCTCGCGGAAATAATGATTTTTATGTTGAAGGGAAAACTCTCAAAGGCGATGCGGAGAATTATCAGCAGAAGAGCCAGGATAGGTGGCAGGTATGTCGAACTGTATTATCATTCCAAACGAACGTTCATTAGTGAAGCTAATCTGGCTGGTTTTAAACTGATAGACTCGTTTGGCTTGAACATATTCGCGCCGCCATTATGGGCTAATGATTTTTTCGAATTTCACAAGAAATTTGCGACTTTTCTGGAGAAAATTGATAATAAAGCCAGGCGGATTGTACTTATTAGATCGTTAGGCGATTTTATGATTTTGGTGTTTCAAAAGGTTGTATGATTTTCAAGTTGAATTAGGATTTGCAGTTACCATTTGTCAAGAGAAAGAGCTAGTATTTTTCCCTTCGGAAAGAGGAATTGCAAAGGGGGTGTACCAATGTCGAGTTGGGACGATGAACTGATAATCGTAACGCTTACAAGTGCGTTGCCTTTCCATGGAAAAAGTTTTATATTAATAATTGGATGATTGTATGAATGTCCTCGTAGTGGAAGATAATGCAATAAATCGTCAACTTGCTGTCTATCTCCTGAAAAAAGCAGGTTTCGATGTATATGAGGCAGATTCGGGGAAACAGACTTTCGAGTTTCTATCAATGCGGACACCCGATGTTATCTTGCTCGATATACAATTGCCAGAAATGGATGGCGTTGAAATCTTAAAAAGGATAAGAGAGAAAGAAGGAACCAAAAATATTAAAGTTATCGCGTTGACAGCCTATACTATGCGCGGTGACAGAGAAAAATTTGAATCGGCAGGTTTTGATGGCTATTTGCCCAAGCCGATTGAGCCTCAGATATTTGCTAAGCAGATACTCGACATTGTTAACAATAACTCTGAAGGCAATCTTTCAGGAACATTATAGAACTCCTCCGGGTTATAATATGTCGAATGTGGAAAAAGATGCGTATGATTTGTTCTTTGAAAATAATAGTTTGCTAAAAATCGTCTGAATTGCTATGCTCATGGGGATGATATTGGAATCGACGGAGATTGGGATGGTAGGAGCAGCATGCCGCGGTTACCGAGTCCGCGTAACAAATCGGTGAAAACAATAAGTGCGAACTATAATTACGCATTGGCTGCTTAATTAAATAAGCAACCCGTCCACTCAAAAGTTTTGCTCGCCGGCTTTGAGATGGGCGTCGACCAGACGAGCATCTCATTGCCCTGTTCTCAGTGGGGCAACGAGATTACAAACTGAGATATTCGGGTCACAGCTCTGTCCCACGAGTAGTGCCCGAAGAAGTATCAAGATGGGACTACGCATGTAGAAGCTTCTATGGTCCTATCTTCGGACCGGGGTTCGAATCCCCGCATCTCCACAAAACTTCCTTTAGAGACATAATAAATTGAAGAGGTCACGGGTAAAACAGGGTGTCCTGGTTAAAGGGGTGTCGTTTCTCCTCTAGTTTTTGTTTTTGTTGCCCAACTTCTTAACTTGAATTGTCATGTGGACGCGAGAAAGATTATCTGAATTGGTAAAATCGAGAATAGGGGATCGATTACTTGTTGTTGTATCAAATCGCGAGCCGTATGTTCATGCTTTTGACGGAGAAGAGATTAAGTACTATGTTCCCCCAGGGGGTCTTGTAACAGCTCTTGAACCAGTAATGGAGGCAAGTGGAGGCTACTGGGTGGCTCAGGGATCTGGGGAAGCAGATTCGTTGGTCGTAAATGATCAAAATGAGATAGCCTGTCCTCCTGTCAATCCCAGCTACACTTTGAAAAGGGTTTTTCTAACAAAGGAGGAGGAAACAGGGTACTATTACAATTTTTCGAACGGAAGCCTTTGGCCATTGTGCCACGTTGCCTATATACGCCCACAATTTGAGGAGAGAGATTATTTGATTTATAAAAAAGTGCAGGAGAAATTTGCCGATGCTGTTGCCGAAATCGTTCAAGATAAACCAGCCTTTGTCTTCATTCAAGATTACCATTTTGCAAATCTCTCGAGGATGTTGAAAGAGCGTTTGCATAACATAATAACAGCTCAGTTCTGGCACATCCCCTGGCCTAACAATGAAGTGATACGAATTCTACCGTTTAAAGAAGAGATACTGCATGATTTATTGTTTAACGATTTACTGGCCTTTCAAATTCAGTACCATGCAATCAATTTTCTCGATACGATCAACAGATATCTCGAGGCAAGAGTTGAGTATGACACAATGAAAATCAGTCGTGGTGGTCGTACTACTTTAATTAGGTCATTTCCAATAGGGATTGACTTTGAAAAAATGTCAGAAATATCGAATTCCCAGAATGTGGCGGAGATAAGAAGAGATCTAAAGAGAAAGTACAGGCTCGCTGGGTCAAAGGTCATTGTAGGAGTTGATCGGATCGATTACACAAAGGGTATCGTTGAAAGGTTCAAAGCCATAGATAGGTTTTTTGAAAAAAATCCCAATTATGTGGGTAAGGTGAATTACGTGCAGCTAGGTGCTTTGAGCCGAATGCAAATCATAGAATATAGAATTCTAAATGATCGCTTGAACGACCTGATGGTGCAAATTAATGATAAATATGGGTTTAAGGGGTGGAAACCAATTATTTTAATTCGTGCAAATCACAATAGGGAAACTATTGCAGCATGGAATGGTATAGCCGATGTTGGTGTTGTGACCTCTCTTCACGATGGAATGAACCTTGTGGCAAAAGAATTCCTGGCGTCAAGAAATGACCTGCGGGGGGTCCTCCTCCTCAGTGAATTTACAGGCGCGGCAAGGGAGCTTTCGGACGCTGTGCTGGTAAACCCCTATCACATTGATGGAGTCGCTGATGCTCTTAGACAGGCACTTGAAATGCCAACGGATGAACAGGAACGGAGGATGAGAAAAATGAGGGAGATAGTTCAAGTCCAGAATGTTTACAGATGGGCAGCAAAAATTTTAAGTGACCTTTTTAACTTTGAATTTGTAGAAGCATGAAAGTGGGAATGGCTGTCATGGGGACAGTAATTCTTTCGATTGTCATTTTAATATCTTCAATCTTAACCGGGCTCTTTTTACGAAATTTCTTACTTGCAAAGTTCATCCGTATAGCAAAGAGAACAAGGTGGCAATTTGATGATATCATATTAGAGGGGCTGAAGAGCGGTATTGTATTTTGGTCGATAGCGACGGGGCTCTATTATGTCCTGAAAAGTGTGAGCTTACCTGAAAGTGTAATTTATGTGTCAATAAAAGTGCTCACAGTATTGGTGATTTTCTCCGTGACTGTTGTAACTGCAAAAATTGGTGTGTTGATCGTTGATCACTATAGAAATTTGATAGCTGGTTTAGCCTCAACCTCTTCTTTGTTAAAAAACATTGTCAGGATTAGCATTTATTCTATTGGATTCCTCTTCGTCCTCGATTATCTGGAAATCCATATCGCCCCTCTTCTGACTGCTCTAGGGGTTGGAGGCCTCGCAATAGGGTTGGGACTCCAGGAGACACTTTCAAATTTCTTTGCGGGGCTTCAAATACTTGCCGCAAATCAAATTAGAGTTGGTGATTACATCAGGTTGAGCTCGGGTGATGAAGGGTTTGTTGAGGACATGAATTGGAGAGCCACAGTTGTACGCACTCTTTCGGGAAACCATGTAATAATCCCTAATAAAAATTTGGCAAGCTTGATTATTACCAATTATCAGGAGCCCTCGCCTGACATGTCAATAGTTCTCAATATTGGTGTTGATTATTCAAGTGATTTAGAAAAGGTGGAAAGAGTGACGTTAGAAGTTGCAAAGGAGATCCAGAATTCAGTTCCAGGCGCAGTTGTTGATTTTCAACCATTTATTCGTTATACCGAATTTGGTAGTTCATCGATAAATTTTTCTGTCATAATGCGAGGAAAATCTTATGTTGATCAGTATCTAATAAAGCATGAATTTATTAAGAAGCTCAAAGAAAGGTACGATAAAGAGGGGATTATAATTCCGTTCCCTGTTAGAACTGTTTATCTCAATCAAGGTAATAATAAAGATGGATAACTCTGTATTTGAGTTCAAATCCAGACTTGTCCTTACAGAACTCCTGGGGAAAAAAGCTTCCGATTTACCTCAGCTACTTGAAGGCATTAAGGTTGTTCCGCTAACTTCGATATATCATCATACACACCGTTTTCTTCAACAACATCATTTTCTTTCTCCGGAGCCTCCAAATGATTTTGCATATTGGGTTACAAACATGCTTAATGATGAATTAGCTGGTGAAAGGCTGGCTAGCATAGACATCATGCAATTCAACCGACTGGCTGATTTGAGAGACCAGTTCGTGTCATTGATCTCTGATTATCTTACACAGTACCCCAGTCGGACGACTCAATCGGCCCCGGAAGGCGAGGAATTTCATTTTATGAGTTCCAGGATATTTGTGCTTCCGACATCATGGAGAGCTTCCAGCTTGCAGGAATTCATTAGCTGCTTAAGAAATGTCAGCATACACTCAATTTATTATCATATGTTCGAGGCAAAGCTGCGACTCGAAAAGGGCGAAAATGATTTTTCAATCTGGCTTAGGTCGAATGGATATGAAAATGCAGCTGTAAAACTGTCGACATTAGACCCTTACACTTTTACGCTCGAGGGTTTAAGAACAAGGATACTAGAGATTGTTTCAAGTGCAGAGAGTTAAACATATGGTCGAAATCAAGCAATATGCAGAAATTGTTGGTGAGTCGGTAATTAACGAGTTATATTCGCTTGGAGAGAGGGCCAGCGGATTTGCTCTAAAGCATATAAATTCGACAGCCGTTGGAGGAGGAGTAGCTGAAATCTTGAATCGAATGGTGCCAATGCTTAATGAACTTGGGGTGAGAAGCCAGTGGGATGTTATTAAAGGCGGAGAGAAATTTTTCTCTATAACAAAAAAAATGCACAATGCGCTTCACGGTGTAAATGTACAGTTCGAAAGGGAAGAATTTGATTATTTTATCGAGACTAATCGAAATAATGCACAAGCTATGAGCTTTGATGATGACGTAATATTTATTCACGACCCGCAGCCTATAGCCCTTGTCGAAAAGCGGGAAAACATGTCAAATAAATGGGTCTGGAGATGCCATATAGATTTCTCAGAACCAAATGAGAGTATTTGGCTTTTCTTAAAACGATACATAGAAAAATATGATGCAACTATATTTTCTGCACCAGCTTTTAGTCGGTCAATATCAACTAGACAGGTGCTTATTTCGCCATCGATTGACCCGCTCAGTGACAAAAATAAAGAACTTGATATTGGACTAGTGCAATCTGTTTTCGAGCACTTCGGGATAGATACCAAGCGTCCTGTCATAACACAAATTTCTCGTTTTGATTATCTCAAAGATCCCGTTGGTGTTATAAAGGCATACAAGCTTGCTAAGAGGTACGTGAATTGTCAGCTTGTACTTGCTGGTGGCGGAGCGACAGATGATCCTGAGGGTGAAAAAGTACTCGCAGAGGTTCGAAATGCCGCAAATGGTGATGATGACATATTTGTTCTTTTGCTCCCACCATCAAGCGACGTTGAGATTAATGCATTGCAAAGAGGGTCGACGGTGATTTTACAAAAATCGTTGCGTGAAGGATTTGGACTGACAGTTGCAGAAGCTCTATGGAAGTCAAAACCAGTTATTGCTTCGGCGGTTGGGGGAATCCCGCTCCAGATTAAACACAAGTACAACGGCATACTTACACACAGCATTGAAGGAACGGCATACTGGATAAAGCAGCTCGTTAACGAACCGAGGTACGCTGCAGAGTTGGGTCGAAATGGGAGGGAACATATACGTCAGAACTTCCTAATAACTCGGCACCTGCGTGATTACCTTCTTCTGGTCCTGTCTCTTTTTCACGATAAAGATATAGTATACCTGTAAATTGGCATCTTTACCTATAAAATTTCGGGTTGAAACACTCGTGAGAGTCGCTCGAAAAAATCCATTTTTTTTCTTTGACTTTGATGGAACCTTGACTGAAATCGTCAGCCACCCCCGTCAAGTTAGATTTAAGACAATAACAAGATTTATTTTGGAAGAGCTTGTTAAACAGTTTAGTGTTGGAGTACTTAGCGGCAGGAAGCTTAGTGAAGTAAAACAGCTTATCGGGGTAAAAGGATTGTATTATTCCGGCAATCATGGTGTGGAAATCGAAGGACCAGGTCTCAGATTTGTGGAGCCCCAATCTGTAAAATCTTTGAAAGATATTCTTTTAATCTCTAAAACCATATCCCGTCAATTAAGAAATTATGACGTACTCATCGAGCAGAAAAAATACTCGGTGTCGGTTCATTATCGAAATCTTAAACCAAAAATAGCAAAGGCCGCATTTTCTGAGCTTAATGCTATTCTGGAGAAACCACTCCATCGGGGAAAAGTTCGAATTCTTCATGGAAAGAAAGTTGTGGAGATTAGGCCTCCAGTTGATTGGGATAAGGGAAAAGCATTGAAGCTAATCCTGAAAAAAACAAGAAGAGGAGGAATACCAGTATTCTTCGGTGATGATATGACAGATGAATATGGGTTTGAAGAGACAAATCGCCTCAGGGGTGTGAGTGTTTTTGTGGGGAAAAGGAGAGGCAACACCTCAGCCAGGTACTGGATTGAATCCCCATCAGCATTGATTGGAGAACTATCAAGGTTCTTATTTCTTATCGGGTGACTGCGAGAATGTGCTTGACAGTTTACCTTTTAGGTTCTTAAATGAGATCTAGTGATGGGGGAGGTCTGTAAAAAGAAGTCCCGCTCAGGCGGGACTTCTTTAAACATTTTATGTAATTTTGCCGATCAGTACATGTCGCCCATTGGAGGTGTCGGGACGGGCGGTTTCTCTTTTTCTGGCTTTTCGCAAATAACAGATTCTGTGGTTAAAAGCAAGCTTGCGACACTTGCGGCGTTCTCGAGTGCCGTGCGAGTTACTTTCGTCGGGTCAATTACACCTGCCTTTACTAAATTTTCATAGGTTTCTGTCTGGGCGTTGAATCCGAAGTCGTCCTTTCCATCTTTCACCTTCTGAAGCACCACTGAGCCTTCCAGCCCGGCGTTGTTCACGATCCAGCGTAAAGGCTCTTCAAGTGCCTTTCTGATGATGTCAACGCCGATCTTTTGATCATCGTTTTCAGTTTTGACACCATCAAGTTTTGCAAGTGCCCGGATGAAGGCAACACCGCCGCCGGGGACAATCCCTTCCTCAACTGCGGCTCTTGTAGCGTGGAGAGCGTCTTCCACACGGGCTTTTTTCTCTTTCATCTCAACTTCAGTTGTAGCGCCAATCTTCAGAACAGCAACCCCTCCAGATAATTTAGCAAGTCTTTCCTGAAGTTTTTCACGGTCATAATCCGATGTCGTCTTTTCTATTTGTGCCTTTATTTCATTTATACGCCGCTTAATGTCATCCTTCTTACCCGCACCTTCTACAATTGTAGTATTGTCCTTGTCAACAGTTACTTTCTTTGCCGTTCCAAGGAATGAAAGCTGAGTGTTCTCAAGTTTAAATCCCTTTTCCTCGGAAATGACTTGTCCACCCGTCAGGATAGCGATGTCTTCCAGCATAGCTTTTCTTCTGTCGCCAAATCCTGGTGCTTTCACGGCTACGCACTTCAGTGTACCGCGTATTTTGTTGACAACCAGTGTAGCTAATGCTTCGCCTTCAACGTCTTCAGCAATAATTAAAATTGATCTGCCGCTTTGTGCGACCTTCTCCAGGATTGGCAAAAGATCCTTCATAGTTGAAATCTTTTTATCGTGAATCAATATGTAAGGATCTTCGAGGTCAGCTTCCATTGATTCTGAGTCAGTCACGAAGTAAGGTGAAAGGTATCCTCGGTCGAACTGCATTCCTTCGACTACCTCCATCGTGGTCTCTGTCCCTTTAGCCTCTTCGACCGTGATCACACCATCCTTGCCAACTTTGTCCATTGCGTTGGCAATCAGTTCACCTATCTCCCTGTCATTGTTCGCCGAAATTGCTCCGACCTGAGCAATTTCTTTCTTGTCTGTAACTTCTTTGCTCAGTTCCTTAAGCGATTCAACAACCTTTTGTACCGCCAGGTCAATTCCCCTTTTTAAGTCCATGGGATTTGCCCCAGCGGTGACGTTTTTTAAGCCTTCTCTAAAAATTGCTTGAGCTAAAACAGTTGCTGTGGTGGTTCCATCGCCGGCGACATCGGAAGTCTTCGAAGCGACTTCGCGCACCATCTGAGCACCCATGTTCTCGATTGGATCCTCGAGTTCAATTTCTTTCGCAACTGTTACGCCATCTTTGGTCACTGTTGGTGCACCAAATTTCTTGTCTATGATAACGTTTCTTCCTCTCGGGCCAAGTGTGACTCTAACGGCGTCAGCAAGCTTGTCTACACCGCGTTTGAGTGCAGCGCGCCCGTCTGCTCCGAATTCAATCATTTTTGCTGCCATTGATCAGTTCTCCTTTCTTGGTTAAATAATTGCAAATATGTCACTTTCACGCATTATAAGGTACTCTTCGCCGTCAATGTTGACTTCTGTGCCGGAATACTTTCCGTACAGGACCTTATCCCCGACTTTAAGTTCAATCGGGATTTTCTTTCCTTCGTCTGTTATCCGACCGGGTCCTACAGCAACGATTTCACCTTGCTGAGGTCGCTCTTTTGCTGTGTCGGGAACATAGAGCCCGCCTTTGGTTTTTTCATCAGCAGGCATTGGCTTGACAACCACTCTGTCTGCTAAAGGCTTAATGTTCATATCTTTCCCTCCTTATCTTTATAAATAACAGTTTGATAAAGTGTTGGCACTCGATTGTGACGAGTGCTAATATAATAACCGAAAACTGGATAATCAAGAGCAGCATCTTTCTTTTCCACAGTTTCTTATTCGGGTGGAAAGGTGTCTCGATTCCGTGTGGTAAAATGCCATGCGATTTGAAATTTACACTCGTGATAAGCAGATTTTTGCTTGAAAATTTGGCACAGGTCTTGCACATTAACGGCTGAAGTCTCTTGTCTGCATTCCGGGAAATCCTTCATGCAGATGAGTAGCTCATTAAAACCAGTTTTCAAACAAAAAGGTTGGCATGATGTTAAACACATCGCGCAACGAGGCGGATGCAAATTCAACTGCCATAAGGTTCACTGTCACAGGTGACTGTAATGGTTGTGGGGTTTGTAAAAGTATGGCTCCGAACTTTTTTGATTGTGTGGAATTTGCATACTATTACTTCATAAGTCGTCAACCAACAACTGAGCCTGAAATTGAACTTCTCAGGGATGTTGCTGATTACTGCACAGTAAATGCTATCCGTGAAGTACGCGCAAAAATGTAAAACCATATTAAGGATTGAATGATGTTTGAAATAGTGGAGAAAGAGGTACTTGCTCGCGGAATTACCAAATTTGTCATCAAAGCTCCATTTGTTGCGAGGAAAAGGAAAGCCGGAAATTTTGTTATCATCCGTGTCAACGAGCATGGGGAGCGAATTCCTCTAACAATAGTCGACTCCAATACCTCAGCAGGAACGATAACAATTATCGTACAAACTATTGGAAAAACGACTAAGTTGTTGAGCATGCAGAACACTGGCGATTCCTTGCTGGACGTTGCCGGACCTTTAGGCAACCCAACGCCCATACATAATTATGGTCAGGTCGTTTGCATTGGAGGTGGAGTGGGTACAGCCGAGGTTTATCCCATTGCTCGAGCTCTTAAAGAAGCTGGAAATCGAGTCATAACTATTGTGGGTGCGAAATCAAAAGACCTTGTAATTCTTGAGAAAGAGCTTAAAGAATTCTGTGACGAGGTAATCATAACCACAGATGACGGCACCTATGGGATGAAAGGCTTAGTTACAGATGCACTAAATGAGTATTTGAAGCGAGGTGAGAAAGTAGATGCAGTTTACGCAATTGGTCCAATAATTATGATGAAGGCAGTATCTGATTTTACAAAACCACTTTTGATAAAAACGTTCGTGAGTTTAAACCCAATAATGATGGACGGGACAGGAATGTGCGGAGCCTGTCGCGTGACCGTTGCTGGAAGTACCAAGTTTGCCTGTGTAGATGGGCCCGAGTTTGAAGGACATGAGGTCAACTTTGATGAATTGATTGCTCGAAATAAAACTTACCTTCAACAAGAACAATTATCGTTAGAGCTATTTGAAGCCGAATTGAAAAAAAAGGATAAACAAAACGTTGAGAAGGAGATGGCCAATGCCTAATACATTGAGACCATCGGAGAGATTGAAGATACCAAGGCAAAAACCAATAGAGCAACCTCCAGATGTGCGAAGAAGGAATTTTGAAGAAGTATCTATGGGATTTGATGAATCCCTTGTGTCACAAGAGGCTTTGAGATGCATTGATTGTAAAGAGCCCCTTTGCATCGAAGGATGTCCTGTGAAGATAGACATACCCGGCTTCATAAAATTAATCATTGACAAAGATTATGTTGGTGCTGCTCAGAAAATAAAAGAAGCAAATTATCTCCCAGCTATTACTGGCAGAGTCTGTCCCCAGGAGAACCAATGTGAAGCTGTTTGCCCAGTTGGCAAGAAACATTTGCCAGTTGCAATTGGAAAACTGGAACGGTTCGTCGCCGATTATGAGCGACTGCATGATGGATTTGCTCCAACCGAAATAAAGGAAAAGCGCAATCAGAAGGTTGCAATAGTCGGATCTGGACCCTCTGGACTAACATGCGCGGCAGAGTTAGCTAAAAAAGGATATAGTGTAACTATCTTCGAAGCACTTCATGCTGCCGGAGGCGTCTTGCGTTATGGAATCCCTGAGTTCAGATTGCCAAAATCAATACTCGATCAGGAAATTGAGAATGTCAAAAAGCTCGGTGTGGAGATTATTACGAATTTTGTAATAGGGAGAACTGCCACGGTAGATGAACTTATGGATGAGTTTGGTTTCGAGGCTATTTTCCTTGGAACTGGTGCTGGGACGCCGAGTTTCCTGAATATCCCTGGCGAAAACCTCCCTGGTGTTTACTCGGCAAGTGAATTCCTAACACGAGTCAATTTCATGAAGGGTTACCGTTTCCCAGAGTACGATACACCTGTAAAGCTCGGAAGGCGAGTGGCAGTCATCGGTGGCGGTGACACAGCAATGGATGCTGTAAGGACGGCAGTGAGGCTCGGACCAGATAAAGCTTATCTAATTTACCGTAGGAGCAAAGATGAAATGCCGGCCAGGGAGGAAGAAGTTCATCATGCAGAAGAAGAGGGAGTTGAGTTCCACCTTCTTACGAATCCCGTTAGAATTATTGGTGATGACAAGAATAATGTGAGAGCAATTGAATGTGTGAAAATGGAACTTGGTGAGCCTGGTCCCGATGGTCGGCGCAAACCTGTTCCAGTGCCAGATTCGAATTTTGTTTTAGAAGTTGACAATGTCATCATTGCAATTGGGCAAAAACCAAACCCTATATTGCAAGCCACTACACCCGGCTTGGAGATGTCGAGATGGGGAACTGTAATAGTCGATGAAAAAACTGGAGCGACAAGTCGAGAAGGTGTCTTTGCAGGTGGCGATTTGTCCCGAGGTGGGGCAACAGTAATTCTGGCTATGGAGGATGGAAAACGGGCAGCTGCCGCGATTCACGAATACCTTCTTAAGAAAATGGAAGCTAAATCTGTGAAGGCAACTGTATGAGTTCTATTTCTCACCAGATGTTCGACCTATTTTTGTACTTTAAAATTTGACATGGTCGCTGGATACGCTGGAGTAGGAAGATATGGACATTAGTATACCTAACGAGAGCGCGAAATCCGAGACGCGTGTTGCATTAACTCCTGCATCTGTCGCAACGCTGGTCAGTGAAGGCCATAAGGTCTTTGTTGAAGCCGGCGCCGGCGTTCATAGCAGATTTAGCGATGAATCATACCTCAACTCTGGAGCTCAAATTGTTTATTCCAGAGACGAGGTATTTCGAAGAGGTGAGCTCATTTGCGGCGTTGCTCCATTTACTATTGATGAGCTTTCAATCCTTGAAGATGGGCAGACTACATTTAGCTTTATTAATTTACCAGTTGCAAGGCCTCAATTCATAGATAAAATAATCGAATCTAAAGTCAATTCGATCGGATACGAGCTGATTGAAAATGCTGATGGTGAAAGGCCTGTTCTACATGCAATGAGCGAGATTGCTGGGCAATTATCCATTTTCATTGCAGCGCGATATCTTGAAACCGGCGGTAATGGACGGGGAATTATACTTGGTGGTACGGCAGGCATAGCTCCAGCTGCAGTTGTTGTAATAGGCGCAGGGGTCGTTGGAACAGAAGCTGCACGGACTGCGGCAAATCTTGGTGCACAGGTCATTGTACTTGACAGGGATCTTGAACGTCTGCGAAATATTGACAGGCTGCTCAATAAACGTGTATCAACTGCACTTGCAACCGATATCAATGTAGCGAAAAGTGTCGCATATGCTGATGTTGTAATTGGCGCGGTCCTCCTGAAGGGAGAAAAAACTCCTCATGTTGTTACAGAAGAAATGATTAGGCGGATGAAGCCAGGGGCTGTTATTATAGATGTTTCCATCGACCAGGGTGGGTGCTTTGAGACCAGCAGGCCGACGACACTTGCTGATCCCGTCTTTGTTGTTCATGATGTCATTCATTACTGTGTTCCGAATATCACTGCCTCAGTTGCGAGGACAGCTGCTTATGCTTTGTCCAACACGGTTCTTCCATACGTCTCAGAAATTGCCGAAAAGGGTCTTAAAGCTGCGCTAAAGGATGACAAGAGTTTGTCGCGCGGCGTATGTGCCTACAACGGTACCTGCACACAGGAGATTGTTATGAAGATTTTTGGAAGAGAGTACGTACCTATTGAGAATTTGTTGGTATGACAGCCTGGATTGATTCGTATCGGTCTAAAGTTACGACAGCTGACGAAGCTGTGCAGGCGATCAACTCGGGGGATACAATTTACATACACCCAGGCTGTGCAGTGCCTGAACTCCTTGTGGATGCTATGGTGGAGCGAGGAAAAGAGTTGCGAAATATTGAAGTGGTTCACCTTCTTGCACTTGGTAAGGCAGAATATGCGAGGAGGGAAATGGATGGACACTTCAGACACAGGGCGCTTTTCATAGGGAAAAACGTACGTGAAGCGGTTAATGAGGGGCGTGCAGATTTTGTACCGATTTTCCTTTCAGAAATTCCGGCGTTATTTTACTCGGGCGAGTTAAGAGTAGATGTTGCTCTTATTCATGTTTCTCCGCCTGATGAGCACGGTTTTTGTAGCTTTGGAGTAGGCGTAGAGACTACAAAGGCTGCTACGGAGGTTGCGCGTGTAGTGATTGCCCAGGTAAATCCAAATATGCCGCGTGCCCTTGGCGATAGTTTTATCCACATAAGTAAAATCCACAAGGTAGTGGAAACTGATGTCCCGATCATGGAATTGCCTCAAGTTGAACCGGACGCTTCTGAAGAAGAGATGGAAGTATACAGGTGCATAGGACAAAATATTGCAGGATTGATAGAAAATGGTTCAACACTTCAACTTGGGATAGGAAAAATTCCTGATGCCGTCCTTATGTCTCTTGGGGACAAGAAAGATCTCGGGATTCATACAGAAATGTTTTCCGACGGGGTGATTAGACTTGTTGAAAATGGCGTGATTACAAATGAGAAAAAGAGTTTGCATCCTGGAAAGATGGTAGCGAGTTTTGTCCTTGGGTCGAGGCATCTTTTCGATTTTATAGATAACAATCCACTTGCTGAATTTCACCCGACCCAGTATGTTAATGATCCTTTTATCATAGCCCGGAACAAGAAAATGGTGGCAATTAACTCCGCACTTCAGGTTGATCTAACAGGTCAGGTGTGCGCTGATTCAATGGGGTACTCTTTTTACAGTGGATTTGGAGGTCAAGTTGACTTCATCCGCGGTGCAGCGAGGTCTGAAGGGGGTAAGCCAATAGTTGCTCTTCCATCGACAGCAAAGAACGGAACGGTCTCCCGAATAGTAACGCACCTGTCCGAAGGGGCGGGGGTGACTACTTCTCGGGGGGATGTCCACTATGTGGTTACTGAATTTGGTGTAGCTTACTTACATGGAAAATCAATAAGAGAGCGCGTCACTTCCCTTATATCGATTTCACATCCAAAATTTCGGGAGGAATTGACATTTTTCGCAAAAAAAAGGAGGTGGATATGAGGATGACCAACAAAAGGAACGGATTAAGATTTCTACCAAGTTTTATTGCAAAAATTTTTTTGCTAAATATCTATACTCGCCGGTGTAGATTTTCGACGCTGGAGGTGTACAATGACAACTGGTAAACTCTTAAAGATTGGTGAGGTAGCGAAACGTCTTGGTGTTGCTGTCTCTACTATAAGAAAGTACGAGGAATCCGGGTTGGTACTTCCAATTAGAACCGCTGGTAAACACAGGTTGTTCTCTATGGATGACCTTTACTGGTTGGGCTGCGTGCGTGAAATGATAAATGATAAAAGTATGACTATCGAAGCAATAAAAAGAATGCTTGCAGTAATTCCTTGCTGGCAATTGAGAAAGTGTCCCGAATCAGAAAGGCTAACCTGTCCAGCTTATGTTGATGACTCGAAACCATGCTGGATGATCGAAGATACAAAGTTCGATTGCAAATATAGCGATTGTCGGACTTGCATTGTATATAAAAGCGTAACTCACTGTGACAACATAAAGCTACTTTTAAACCAAATTTCATATTCCGGATGATATGACCATGAAACCTCTATTTTTAATTTTATTTGCAGTTACATCTATATTAAAGGCATCTAATTTACAGGTATCTTATCAGGTCCAGTTGTTTCCACCAACTGATAACAATACAAGTCGGTGCCTTACCTGTCATGGTATGCGAGGCTTTGCGTACAAAGATTCACTTGAAAAAGTTGTAAACCTTTATGTAGACTCAACCCAATTCTATAGTTCGGCGCACTCGAAGCTGAGCTGTCAAGACTGTCATCAGGACATAACCCAGTATCCTCACAGGCCAACAGTTGGAGCAAAACTCACCTGTAATCAAGGATGTCACGCATTTAAAGATGGGAAGCCCTATACCCACAAGGAAGTGTATTCGACATTCCTTCATAGTGTCCACGGAAAAAGCTTGACTGGCGAGGATAAAGATGCTCCAACATGCACATTTTGTCACCAGGGTAGCGCTCATCTGGTACAACCTATCAATAGGATAATGACAGCAAATGAAAAGATGTCGCTATGCGCATCGTGTCATGACAACAGACAGCTAATGGTGAAACATCATGTGAATCCTGATGCCGTGAGTTCTTATAAACAGAGCTTTCACTGGAAGGCCGTTCGATATGGCTATGACAGAGCTGCAGTTTGTGAAGATTGTCATACAAACCATAATGTCTTATCTCCAGACAATCCCAGATCAACTGTTTACATAGCAAATCTTCCACAGACCTGTGGTAGAAGTGGATGCCATCCAGGTGCAAAAATGAACTTTGCCAGTTCTGGCGCAAATCATTTGAGCTGGACTGTTGGGAAATATAAAGGCCTGACTTATGAGTTGTGGTTTTATTACGTGGTAATTGGTGGAACTGTATCAGCGTTGTTAATAGGGGTAGTATTGGATGTACAGCGCAGAATTGGCTTTCCTAAAGTTGTCCACAATATAGCTATAGAAATTGGCAAATTAATGAACGTTTTGGCAAACCTTGGAGTAAAAGCATGGAAACTGATAGTTTACATCCTTATAAAGTAGAGTTTATAAGATTCTCTTTGAATCAAAGAGTGCAACACTTTCTGCTGGTGCTGAGTTTTACACTTCTTGCCTTTACGGGTATACCTTTGAAATTCCCAAGTGCCACCTGGATGCTATTAGGATTTAACATTGGCGTGGCAAGAGTCATACATAGAATTTCTGCGGTTATCCTCATAGGCGTGAGTATTTACCATGTGTTTTACCTCTTTGCTATTCTTGTAAAGAAAGAATTCAAGATCAGGGATGCATTTACAATGATCCCTTCTATGAAGGACGTGCGCGATTTCCTAGAAACTACAAGAAATTACTTTGGACTTAGATCCGATCTTCCCATGTATGATAGATATTCTTTTCGGGAAAAATTTGAATACTGGGCGCTAGCATGGGGGACTGTGGTAATGATTGTTTCCGGGTTGACATTATGGTTCAATGTTGCAATTGGGAATATTATGCCCGACTGGTGGATTGTCGCGGCATATATTGCTCATAGTTGGGAAGCATGGCTGGCAATTCTGGCTATTATAATATGGCATATGTATAATGCGCACTTTGCGCCTGGGAAGTTTCCGATGAGCAAGGTGTGGCTGGATGGAAAAATCTCAGAAGAGGAGATGATTATAGAACACCCTTTAGAATATGAGCGCATTACTGGTAAGAAGGTGGATCCGAAATACAGACTTGAATTACTTAAGAGCCAGAAGTGGATTTCGAGAACAAGGGGTGGTCATACTGTAACAGAAGAGTCTATTGAAGCATAAAGTTCATGAAGCACAGTGCAAATAAATCAATGAAAAAAGAACGATTAAGAACAGCAACTGGAGAAAAAAAATGGTAGTAACAAAGAAAATACGCTGGATCGCCAGGATAGTCCTTGGCGTCTTAATTCTTGCCTTTGTGGTTTACTGGCAGTGGTCAAATATCTTAAATTTAATTATTCCTTATAACATTAGAACTGGAGAGGTGATTTATAAGACTCACCCCGTTTCTGATGCACAGTTCGAACAAATGGCACAAGCATTGCTCTCTACGCGAATGGATTATCAAACCATTGACACAACGGCCAGAAGCAACCCTGTCTATGAACAAGTTGCGAAAACTCTTGCGCAAAAGCATCTTCCTTCACTTTATCAAAAAATTGGTCTGGACCATATTGACTATTTCCGCAAAGCGGGAATCCGTGAATATGATGGGCCACAAACTTGTATGAAATGTCATTCCGAAATTGAGGTCAAAAACAGTCATGGCGGTTATGACAAAGTAAGTTTGAAAGAAGATGTTCTTTCGAGTATCCATTTTAGGCTTAATATGTGGAATGGCTTCACAACCGTTGGCTTTGACGGTCGCCCTGTCCACGACATTTCCATGGGTAAGATTGATCGTGCCTGTGGCATACCGGGAAGCTTTACCTGGACAGGTTGGGCGGTATTGATTACTACACACAACGGGGAAGTCAGAAGTGACGGATGTGGTCAATGTCATATTGGGGGGAATTATGGACCTCCCACTGGAACAATGCTTCCTGGGTATCAACCCACAGATGATGAGTTTAACTCAATTGATTGCCTGATTTGCCACGCACAGCACTATGACATGAACGAAGTTTATGTTGTGAAGGATGCCAATGGAAAACTCCGCTGGCACCAGGATAGATCTCTGGAATCTGCAATGTCAGTAACGAAACCAACTAACAACACCTGCTTGCGTTGTCATCAACACAATTTCGGTGGAGATCTTTATCCGGGTAATGTTTCAGCTCATGAACTTGGATACGAGCACCCTCGATTACTTCATCCCGGTGCAAAGCGCGGGATGCCATTCAGTGTGGAAGACGTTCATTATTTGGCTGGTGTACAATGCCTTGATTGCCATGAAGCCCACGGTCACAAAATCGCTCGTGGTGACGGCGGGACAGATTTGATTGATAATGATTTGCCAGGTGTCAGTGTGAGTTGTACAAAGTGTCATGGCGATACGCCACATATACAGAATAAAGTGACGAGAGCATTTCTCAATGCTCATACTGACAAGATTGCCTGTGAGACCTGTCACATTCCAAATTTAAAACCGGACAACGTAGTTCTGCGTGACTGGGCAAATACGACGTATGTGCCCGAAGAAGGAATTTACATTTACACAGATAAACTCTGGTCTGGAGCGCCTGATACAGGAATTGTTTACAAATGGTGGAATGGTTGGGGGACATTTATGGCAGGTGCACTGGGAGATAATCCAAATGGCTTGCATACTTATTACGCTTTTACAACCCATCCTGATAGTCAGTTCAAAGACTTTAACTATAAAGCATACTACGACAGTGTCTTGAGACCAATAGCAGATGTGGGAAAATCTAAAATATGGCCATTTAAAAGATTCAATGCTCGCATGTATGAGGACATGAACAACCAGGGGCCCTTTGGTGGAATGATTTTGCCTTTTGATTACGTAACTTATTACACTACAGGGGATTCAAAAAAAGCCGTCGAAGCAGCTATGAAAGAACCCATAATGAAAATGCTTTATGGGGACATGTTCAAATATTATATTATGGATGACTTTATGCACTACATGGGGATAAAAAAAGGATGGACCATTCCCTATACGCATAATATCCAGGCAAAATGGATGAGACAGGACGCAACCCTCATGATTGACCATTACATTCGGAAAAATGGGGCACTTCAATGCCAGCAATGCCACGCTCCAGCAGGGAAGGGTATTATGCCATTTGAAGAACTGGGCTATCCGCCTGAAAGGGTAAAAGACTTAAGGAATCTGAAGGAATTGCAGTTTGTCCTGCCATTAGAACGATCTGAAAAAGGCTCTGTTAAGAAAGTGGCCCTAAAATAGTTTTCATCCTCCAGTAAAATGACCTGTAAGCGACCCGTAGATTATTCGGGTCGCTTTTTTTGTTTATCCCTTTTGGCATTTACGGACCAAATGATGTCATCAAGCCACGGCGAGACTTTATTCCTTCAGGAGTCGAAGTCATTATATCGCCAATAGAAAAGATAGTCCCCGACCAAAACAGGGTTGAGCTCGGAAATGGGAAAGTGCTTAACTATGACTATCTAATAATTGCAACGGGCACACAAATTCACCCAGAGGAACTTGACGGATTGAAGAATGGGGGTTGGCGACAAAACATATTTGATTTCTATACAATTGATGGTGCAATAGCCCTTCGCAACTACCTGAAGTACTGGGAAGGTGGTAAAATGGTTTTGAATATTGTCGAGATGCCAATTAAATGTCCAGTTGCTCCTTTAGAATTTGTATTTCTTGCTGATTGGTGGTTCACACAACAAGGAGTTCGTAACAAGGTTGAAATAGAGTATGTTACGCCTTTGCCGGGGGCATTTACAAAGCCAATCGCTGCCCGCTTCCTGGGTGAATTTCTTGATAAGAAAAATATCAAACTAACTACAGATTTTAATGTTTCTCGAGTTGATAGCACAAAGAATAAGATAATTTCGTATGATGGCCGCGAAGTCTCTTATGATCTCCTTGTAACCATTCCGACCAATATGGGCTCTGACGTAATAGCGAGGTCAGGACTGGGCGATGAAATGAATTATGTCCCGACTGACCCCAAAACTCTCCAGTCAAAATCGTATGAAAATATTTTTGTAATTGGGGACGCAGCTGATTTGCCTACCTCAAAGGCAGGGTCTGTCGCTCATTTCGAATCAGAAGTATTACTTGAAAATTTTCTGAGGGTTACCGAAGGACGCAAGCCGGCTCCGAAATTTGATGGGCATGCCAACTGTTTCATTGAATCGGGATTTGGTAAGGGAATTTTAATAGATTTCAATTACGAAGTTGAACCATTACCAGGGAAGTTCCCCTTACCAGGAATCGGCCCTTTCTCCCTTCTACAGGAAACAAAAATGAACCACTGGGGTAAAATGACCTTTAGATGGCTTTATTGGAATGTCCTTCTGAAGGGTGGCGAGATGCTCGTCGAATCTCAAATGAATATGGCGGGCAAAATCCGACAGGAATATATGCTGAAAGGAGAAAGGCTATGAGTACTACTGAAATGTCACTGGAGGAAAGGTTGGAAAGTCTGGATCGCAAGCTGGATTTCGTTGTTGGTCAAATGAAGGAATATGAACGCAAACAACGCGAAATCCAGGAACTAAAAGAGGACATGTCTATGATACTCAGAGACCTGTTCCAGACAGCCTCTGTAGAACTCGACGAAGTGGCCCAAAATTTTGACACCAGGGATTTGCTTCACCTCATGAAAAAGTTGATGAGGAATGTCAAAAATCTCAATTCAATGCTCGATCAACTTGAAAGTGCAAGGGATCTTGTAAGAGATGCGGCGCCTTTAGGCAAAATATTCTTTGACGAGACACTTCATAAATTAGAAGAACTCGATAAAAGAGGTTACTTTACGTTTTTAAAGGAAGTCTCACAAATGGTGGATACAGTTGTGACTTCTTTTACTGCTGATGATGTAAGATTGCTGCGCGAGAACATAGTTCAGATTTTGTTGACAGTAAAAAGTATAACCCAACCTGAAATGCTGGATCTTGTTAAGAATGCCACTGCGTTCTTTGAGAAGATGAGCATTGTGCCCGAAGACAATGTGACATATCTGCGATTGCTAAAAGAGTTGAGGAAACCCGAAGTCAAACGCGGCATAGCTTTCTTGATTGAATTTGTAAAGAATATCTCGATTCCCGATAAAATTAATATTAACAAAAATTAGGAGAACAAGAACTATGGCAATCAAAATATTAGCAGGGAAAAATATTGAAGTAAATGATGAAGGATTCCTTCTGAATCCCAACGACTGGGATGAAAATGTCGCCATTGAACTGGCAAAGGATGAAGGAATTTCAGAACTAACTGAAAAACATTGGCAGGTAATCCGTTTCATGAGACAAGACTTCAAAGAGAAGGGTGTTATACCTACTATTAGAAGAATCAAGAATGCGAGCGGTGTTTCGGTTCAGGATCTTTATGCTTTATTTCCCGAAGGTCCTGCAAAAAAAGCGGCAAAGATTGCCGGGCTGAGTAAACCCCAGGGCTGCATATAGAAAAAGGAGCAAAAAATGTCAGAAGAAAAGATTAAAAAGGTATCAATAATCATTTCTCATGGGTCTCTCGATGGGGTTTATCCGGGATTAATTATGGCCAATGGAGCCAGAATGGAAGGTATAGAAGCAAATTTGTTCTTCACCTTCTTTGGTCTTGAGGCTATCCTAAAAAAGAGGATGGACAGCCTGAAGGTTGCGACCGTAGGCAACCCTGCAATGCATATACCTTCAATTCTTGGAATAGTTCCGGGTTTATCTTCCTTTGCAACCCATAAAATGAAAAAGGAGATGGAAAAACTCGATATTCCGCCTGTGGCGGAGTTCATTGAGATGATTCATGATTCTGGCGCCAAGCTTTATGCCTGCAAAGCTACTGTTGAGATGTTTCACTTGACTAAATCTGATTTTTGTGAGCAGGTGGAAGAAATCATCCCAGTTGGAAAATTCTATGAAATATCTGCTGGCGGTCAGATAATTTTCACCTGAGTACCTGAAATGCGACCTCTGTCGTCCACCTGCTACGCTCGACCTCATCCTTGACTATATAGCGCCACTACTTATGGTAATCTTAAATATGAAGCTTCTTGGTGTTCCCCATGCTGCTCCACTAAAGAAGCTTCCCTTTAGCAAGTATTGATGATTAAGGATGTTGTTGACAAAAAGCTCGGGCCTGATTACCCACCTATCAATGTGAAAGTCTTTGCCAACCGAACCATCGAAAATCAAATGTGGATTGACATGCCCATTAGTTTGGCCATTTGTCAATCCACTCCCATAACTCCCAATAACATTTAGGAAGTAATTTGATTCATGATAACTCAATCCCATCGAGTAGGTGATTCTCTGATCATGGTCAAGGTCGAATGCAGTGGTTGGGGGCTCGGCGGGAAGAAATCCACCAGTGGTAGCCCCAACTCCCTGGGCATGGCTTACTGCCATATTAAAGTACCCACTAAAAGGGCCTTCGGGGTGGTAGTCTAAACCAAACTCGACCCCTCGAACATAAATCTTGTCTATGTTGACAGGGGTTTGAATGTTTGTCCCTGGAATTGTGTTGTCATCCATCCCCGGCTTCTCCTCAGTATAATAGCCGAGAATCTTTGTGGACAGTGATGTCGAGAAAGAATGTGTTAAACCAGCTTCAAAGTAATTCCCTCGAACAGCTCTAGTGGGTTGCGTAACCGAACCCTCTGCCCCCGTGATTTCACGCAGTTGTTCTACAAGCACAGGAACAAATAGTCGACCGTAATAAACATAAGCAGTTGTCGATACTTCAGGTATGTAGGTCAGTTTAAATTTCGGTGACACCTGGGATTCTGTCCCTATGCCCTTTGCATGATGGCGATCATAACGAATGCCCGCATCTACTTGAAAAATTGGCAACGGAGTATATGTCGTTTGTATATACGAACCAAAATCATATCCGTTCAATGGCTCAATTGATTGAGGACCCAAGAGTGAATCTCTAAATGCTGAAAAATGCTCATCGCCTGTCGTCCAGTAACTTTCCAATCCTGCTTTTAAAGAAAATATGTCCGAAAAAGGAATTGCCAGAGTCGATCTTCCTCCGTAGACGTCAAAGACTCTAGTTTCCTGAATGTTGTACGAGGTGGTCGAATCTCCCGCGAAGTGAAATGATGGCACATCTGACGCGCCTGGGATGTAATTCGTTGTCCCCTGTCTGTGTGTGAGTGCCACAAACAATTCGCCTGACCCCTCTCCAGTGTTTATACCATGTCTATAAATCAAATTCTGAAATCCCGCAGTTTCCTTTTGATGATCATCTGTAATTATTCCCCCTGTGGAGTCGAACGGGATTTGGAATTTTGAGTTGCTGTAGTCAATGTCTAAAGAAATTATATCATCGGGTGACAATATATATTGTACCTTGCCCAGCCCGTAATAATCTTCCCCGTGGTCGTGGAAAATATCTGGCAACTGAGTGTCCAATCTCCTATCAGTTAGCTTTCTGGATCCAGCAAGAAAGTATGCAAAGTTTCCAGTATGACCGGTAAAAGAAATGGATTGTCCAGATGAATTAAAACTCCCAGCATAACTCGAGACATTTGCCTGAAAAGGGGTTGCTGGAATTTTAGTCTTCACATCAATGACCGAAAGGGCATCTCCATATTCAGCGGGTAGGTCTCCAATTCTAAATGTTATTCTGTCAATCACTCGCGGATCAAAGAGCTCAACCATTTCTTCACTTTGAGTTTCAGGAATTGGTATCCCATCCACGTAGTAAGAGTACTCAGCGTGCTGACCCCGTATGTGCACTTCACCTGTTGGAGCCTGTACAGCTCCGGGGATATTTTGCTGCAGAATTGTAGAAGGCAAACTGGATGGTGCAGGATGATAAGTGGTTTCTTTAAAAACTGGTGAACTGGTTATAATATCTACTTTTTGTTCCCTTGACTTTTTTTGTTCACTGGCTGTGACGGTAACTCCCTCAAGGGTAATATCTGTAGATTCAAGAGAGAAATTTAGCTCGTTTCTTCCTGGTACCAAATTTACATCTGTTTTTGATTTCTTAAATCCAACAATGTAAGCAACGACTGTGTAGTGACCAGGAAGGAGATTTTTTATTTCATAATTACCCAGTTCATTGGCGATTGTGCCTGTAACCACGTCATTCCCCCTGAGCACGACTACTTCTGCATAGGCAATGGGATGGCCATCAGCTTTTTCTGTAATTTTACCTGAAACAATTGCTCTATCTGGCCTATCGCTCACAGGTCCTTCCGAGAAAACCATGGTTGTATTTAGCAATAGCAATAACAAAACAAGTGCAGTTCTTCCGCGCATAAATCATTCTCCTTAAAACTTGTTGAAAAATTTTACGAAAAAAAAATTCAGGGTTCTTAATTATGCTAAGGGAGGAGCTCTTGTGCTGTTGCTAAGAAGAGGTTCCTGAAAATGAATGATATTCTTTGGGCTTGATAAAAAGCAGAGTGTTTGCAGCGAAGGGAATTCTGGCTCGGCGGCGGCAACACCTGTGGTTGATTGTGCAAAACTATGAGCGGGACAGAGGAAGGTCTCATCGTTGCCTAATCCGCTTACTAAACCTTTATGTTGAATGTAATATTCATCACCTGAAAGTGGTACAAAGTCCCTGTGTGCAAAAGGGTAAATTGAAAAGATGATAAAGTAGAAAATTGCCAGGATTTTTCGTGCTCTGTAATACCTTTTTGTCACTTTTATTCCATGCAGTTGTATATTGTTAGACGCAAAATACTCCGAAAAGGTTCCCAACAATTCTCAAGCATCCTAATCAAATGACAGAATGAGCTGTCAACTAAGATTATCAAATTCTCTCCAAAGCCTGCGCCAAATCATCAATGAGATCATCAGCATCCTCTACACCGACAGACAATCTGATCAGTGTGTCTTCGAGACCAGACCGAAGACGCACCTCTTTAGGAAGGGAAGAATGAGTCATTGTAGCAGGATGTTCTATTAAAGATTCAACACCACCAAGACTTTCTGCAAGGGAAAAAATTTTCGTAAATGTGGTAACTTTTTTTGCTTTTTCAATATTGTCATCTTTCAATGTAAATGAAACCATCCCACCAAAGTCACGCATCTGCTTCACCGCTACGAGATGATTAGGATGTTCCTTCAGACCCGGATAGTTTACGTGTCTTACCTTTGGATGGTTTTTCAAAAAATCGGCAACTCGCCTTGCATTTTCACAGTGGCGATCCATTCGCAGGTGCAAGGTCTTCGTTCCTCTTAACGCAAGAAAAGAATCAAATGGTCCAGGAACTGCCCCGCTGGATTTCTGAATAAAATACAGCCTTTCGGCTATCGCGTCATTATTCGTCATTACTGCGCCAAGAATTACGTCAGAATGCCCGCCTATATATTTTGTTGCACTGTGCACTACGATATCAGCTCCTAAAGCAAGCGGGGTTTGAAGATATGGCGTGGCAAATGTGTTATCAACTACTGATAGAGCTTTCGAGTTTCTTGCGATTTCTGCAACTTGCTCAATGTCAACTATCCTCAAGAGTGGATTTGTTGGTGTCTCAATCCAGACCATTCTTGTGTTCTTTTGAATGGCATCCTTCACGTTCCTGGGATCAGACATGTCCACAAAATCGAAAGAAAGTCCAAATTGTTCGAAGACTTTTGTAAACAATCTGTAGGTTCCACCATACAGATCATTTCCAGCAACAACATGATCTCCAGCTCGAAGTAACTTTGTGACTGCATCAATTGCCCCCATGCCGGATGAGAAGGCAATTCCATATTTTCCGCATTCCAGTGCCGCAAGGTTCTTTTCCAGTGCGGTGCGCGTAGGATTTCCAGCGCGGGAATAATCATATCCTTTGTGCACTGCGGGCTCAGATTGGACGAAAGTCGATGTTTGGTAAATTGGCGTCATAATTGCGCCGGTAGCCGGGTCAGGTTCCTGACCAGCATGAATTGCAATGGTACCGAATTTCATTTCTTCTCCATTGTATCTTGTGAAATGCCTTCTGCAAAAGCATATATAAGGTCCGATTTTGTAATAATATCGAACTGGCCATCGGATATCTCAACCAGCACAGCTGGGTTTTCTTTGTCAAGCATTCGATAAATCTTCTCTACTGAAAAATCAGGTTTCACTATTGGGAAAGGTCTGTCAATGAATTCTCTTACAGGCCTATCTTTTGAGTCCGGGTTTGAAACAAGCGTAGAAAGAACTTTTGTCTCTGTCAAGCTACCGATTACTTTGTCTAAATCCATCACTGGCAACTGAGAAACATTATTCTCTCTCATAATGCGAACAGCTTCAGTCATCGATGTAGATGGAGAGACATATAACAATTTAGACCCCGGGGATTTTCCGTTAACAATGTTGCTGGCTGTCATTTTGAATCGGGGTTCGATATACTGATTGTCTTTCATCCAGGTATCATTGTAAAGCTTCGACAAGTACCTTGAACCATGATCTGGAATTATGGTTACAATCATTGCAGATTCGTCAAGGTTCTTTGCTATTTTTAGTGAAACATGAATTACTGAGCCAGCAGAACCACCGGCAAACACTCCCTCTCTTCTTGCAAGTAATCTTGTTGTCAGAAACGAGTCTCTGTCACTAACCGTCATCACTTCATCTATGTTAGTGAAATCCATTATTTTTGGCATTGAGTCCTGACCAATTCCCTCGACCTTATACGGATGGTTTTCAGGTATTTTCCCTGTTCTGAAATATTCGGCATAAATACTTCCTTCAGGATCCACACCAATTACTTTTATTCTGGGGTTCTTTTCCTTCAGGTACCTTGCAACTCCCACGATGGTTCCACCTGTCCCTATTCCGCACACAAAATGGGTTAGCTTCCCCTCACTTTGTTCCCAGATTTCAGGGCCTGTCGTCCTGTAATGAGCATCAGGATTGCTCGGATTATCATACTGGTTTGGAAAATAAGAATTTGGGATTTCCTTGTTCAATCGAACTGCTACCGAATGGTAACTCCTTGGGTCATCTGGCTCAACGGCAGTGGGCGTAACGATCACCTCTGCTCCGAAGGCGCGCAATAAATCGATCTTTTCCTGGCTCATCTTATCAGGCATTGTGAAAACGCACTTATACCCTTTGATAGCTGCAGCGAGCGCCAGGCCCATACCGGTATTTCCTGACGTTCCTTCAATGATAGTTCCGCCCGACTTGAGAATTCCTCTCTTTTCTGCATCTTCAATCATAGCTACGCCAATACGGTCTTTAACGGAGCCTCCTGGATTTAGATATTCCAATTTTGCGAGGAGGATTGGTTTTAAGTCCGGGGCGATTCTGGTGAGTCTCAACATAGGGGTCTTCCCAATTATATCGAGAATTGAATTGTACCACATGTCTTTATAATTCTCCAGTATTGAATTCCCATTTTACTAAATATGTGTTCATCTTTCTACTTTTTTAAGTTTGGAAAATTTTGGTAAATATACAACGCAATACTGCCGATAACTCGCAATCATCTCAGTTACAAATTGTTCATAAATAGAATCCCTTTTGCAACTTCTTTGGCTGGTTGTTAAATTCCTATAGAAAATACAACACAATTATAAGTACGGGAAATATGAGAGCTTTAATTCCGGTAGCAGGAATCGGGACGAGACTTCGTCCACACACGTATACCCTACCCAAAGTACTTCTCAACGTCGGCGGTAAACCGATAGTAGGACACATTGTCGAGGAGTTAATATCAATTGGCGTGAAGGATATTTCAGTCGTAGTTGGCTATCTGGGCGAAATGGTGGAAGAATATTTGAGAGCAAATTATAAGGCTGACTTTAAATTCATTTATCAAGAGGAGAGGCTTGGGTTGGGTCATGCAACACTGTTAGCACTCAGGGAGGATAAAGTGGACGAGCCGTTATTGATTGTGCTAGGGGATACAATTTTTGATGTCAATCTCAAGCCTTTGTTGAAAAGTGAATTTACAAGCCTTGGGGTGAAACAAGTTGAGGATCCCCGCAGGTTTGGTGTTGCCGAAACCGTCGACGGTTTTGTGAAACATTTGGTTGAAAAACCTGACAAGCCGACCTCCAATCTTGCCATTGTTGGATTGTATTTTATCAAGAATCCCAAAATTCTCCTGTCGTCGCTTGAGGAAATCGTATATAAGAATATTAAGACTAAGGATGAATATCAACTGACAGATGCACTGCAGCTTATGATCGAATCTGGTGAAAAGATAACTTATTTTGAAATAGATGGGTGGTACGACTGCGGTAAGCCAGAGACCCTGCTGTCGACCAATCGCCATCTACTTGACAAAAAGAGCTATTTCAAAGAAAGGGAAAGGGTGGTTGTCATTCCGCCTGTATTCATTGACGATTCGGCAATAGTTGAAAATTCGGTGATAGGTCCGTACACAACCATTGCGGGCAATGCTAAAGTAAAGAATTCCTTTATTCGCGATTCGATAATTGGAGAGGGGGCAAAAATCGAAAACAGTCTATTCGAAGGCTCGATTGTCGGAAACAATGCTGTGCTCAAAGGGAGTTTTAAGAGGGTTAACGCTGGGGACTCAACTGAATTTGATTATTCATAAACAAATATTGGAGAACCAATGTACAAACTATTTACGTCGGAATCTGTCACTGAAGGGCATCCTGATAAGATTTGCGACCAAATTTCTGATGCTGTTCTTGATGCCCATCTTGCTGTCGAACCACAATCAAAAGTGGCTTGTGAAACATATGTAACTACTGGTCTAGTTGTAATCGGTGGAGAGGTAACAACATCGGAAAAAGCTAAATCAAAGATTGATGTTGCAGATATTGCAAGGAGGGTCATCGAAAGAATCGGATATACCGACAGTTCGTACAAGTTCGATGCGTACTCATGTGGTGTGATAAATGTAATGCATTCTCAATCTGGTGATATTAGGCGTGGTGTTGACCGTGGTGGAGCTGGTGATCAGGGGATGATGTTTGGCTATGCGTGTACACAAACCGAAGAGTTGATGCCGCTTCCTATAGCACTTGCCCATCGGTTAACTCGAAGATTGGCCGAGCTAAGAAAAATGAGCAACTCGCCTATGAATTATCTGCGTCCAGACGGAAAAAGCCAGGTGACAGTTTCGTTTAGCAGTAATGGTGAAATTTCAGTCGATGCAGTTGTGGTTTCGACTCAACACGATCCGGAGCCAAAAGGTATAAGCGAAAAAGCATGGCAAAAGAAAATATACGACGATGTCGTCAAGCATGTTATAAGAAAAGTAATATCTGAAAAATGGCTTCGTAAAGATACTAAGTTCTATATAAATCCAACGGGTAGATTTGAAATCGGCGGTCCTCATGGTGACACAGGCTTGACCGGGAGGAAAATAATTGTCGATACCTATGGTGGATATGCACCACACGGTGGGGGCTCGTTTTCGGGGAAAGATCCTTCCAAGGTGGACAGGAGCGCCGCCTATGCTGCAAGGTACCTTGCAAAGAACATTGTTGCAGCAGGGTTGGCAGATGAATGTTTAATACAATTGGCTTATGCAATTGGGGTGGCTGAACCTGTATCCGTACTTGTCGATACGAAGGGAACCGGTAAAGCAGCATCGGATGAAGATCTTGCAAAGATTGTTCGCCGAGTAATGGACTTGACCCCTGGAGGAATTACTGAACATCTCAAACTTAGAAGACCTATTTACGAAAAAACCGCTGCTTATGGTCATTTTGGAAGGAGTGAAGAGGAGTTCACCTGGGAGAAGCTGGACCTGGTAAAGGAACTGCAAAGGGAAATTAAATAAAAAGTTTTTCAAAAAGCACTCAAAATTTTTATTAACAGAAACACTATGGAGAAAATCTAATGGACGAAGTAAAAGGGTTTTATAAAGTTAGAGACATAAAGTTAGCTGATGAAGGAAAAAAGAAAATAGCATGGGCCGAGTCAAGAATGCCCGTTCTTATGGCGCTTCGGGAGAAATACAGCGGCACCAAGCCGTTTAAGGGCTTTAAGATAGCAGGCTGCCTTCACGTCACAAAAGAAACCGCGGTTCTAGTAAAAACTTTTGTCGCCTGTGGAGCGGACGTAAGCTGGAGCGGATGCAATCCCCTGTCCACTCAGGATTCTGTCGCGGCAGCATTGGCGTCAGAAGATATTTCAATTTTTGCGTGGCACGGTATGTCTGTCAAGGAATTCTACTGGGCAATTGATCAAACAATTGTTATGAAACCTAATCTCACACTTGATGATGGCGCCGATTTGATTTTTACTCTCCATAAGAAGTATCCAAAACTTGCAGAGGAGAACGTTATTGGTGGGACAGAAGAAACAACCACAGGAGTCCATCGACTCCGAGCAATGGCTGCAGATGGTGCGCTGAAGTATCCTGTTATTGCAGTTAATGATGCTGAGACAAAATGGGATTTTGATAATGTGTATGGAACAGGGCAATCTACAATTGATGGCATAATACGGGCTACGAGTATATTGATTGCTGGCAAGAATGTTGTTGTTGCTGGTTACGGGCACTGCGGCAAAGGCGTTGCAATGAGGGCGAAAGGGCTTGGTGCAAATGTGATTGTCACCGAAGTCAAACCAACCGCAGCCCTTAAGGCAACTCTTGACGGATTTCGCGTTATGCCAATGGATGAGGCTGTTAAGTACGGAGATGTTTTTGTCACCGCAACGGGTGTCAAGGATATCGTTGTAGAACGTCACTTCAAGAAAATGAAGGATGGGGCAATTGTGTGCAATACAGGCCATTATGATTGTGAGCTCAATCTTGATCATTTGAAGAAATTGACAAAGTCTGTTAGAGAAATTCGCCCAAATAACGAAGAGTATCTCTTGAAAGATGGAAGGCGGATTTATGTGCTTGCTCAAGGACGCCTGGTCAACCTTGCAGCTGCTGAAGGTCATCCGTCTGAAGTGATGGACATGTCGTTTGCAAATCAGTTCATGGCTCAGCTTCGGTTGGTTGAGCTATTTAAGAAAGGGAAACGACTTGAAAACAAAGTCCACGACATTTCGCACGAGCAAGATCAGGAGATTGCATTGCTTAAGCTCAGGACTATGGGGATAAGGATTGATAAGCTTACCCCTGAGCAGGTCAAATATCAAACTGATTACAGCGCAGGGACCTGAAACTTATTTATAAATCGAGAGTCAGGGAAATGAAGTAAGAAATGTGTCTGGGTATTCCTGGTAAAGTAGTTTCAATCGATGAGAGTTCTGCAGGGTTGCCAATGGGACAGGTGGACTTTGGAGGCGTTCTTAAAGAGATATGCCTTGCTTACGTCCCTGAAGCTAAAGTTGGCGACTATGTCATAACACATGTGGGTTTTGCAATTAGTGTAATTGATGAGCGGGAGGCGAACCAGGTATTTGAATATTTGAACAATATGGACACTGTTAAGGATAATGGAGGCGATAATTCGTCTTGACAGAATTTTTATCCGAGGAAGCAGCCGCATCAAATGCATGAACTATCGATAGCTTCAAGTATCATGGGGATTGTTCTGGAAAGTGTTCCATCAAATGAAGAGAAGCATGTAAAAATTGTAAGGGTAAAAGTCGGAGAGTTAACTGCTGTTGTGCCAGAGTCATTAGAATTTTGTTTTGAAGCAATTACTGCTGGTACACCACTTGAGGGGGCAAAGCTCGAAATTGAGCATATTGGCATTACTGGAAAATGTAAAGAGTGCGGGGGAGTGTTCAAAGTGGCATCTTTGACTTTTTACTGCCAGTACTGCAATAGTCCAAACATTGAGATAATTTCCGGAAATGAATTGCAAGTGTCAGAAATTGAAACTGAAGATTAAAACTGTGGAGTGAACATGTCTGTGATAACTATTGAAAGAAAAGTCCTTGAAAAGAACGATGAGATTGCTTCTAAGAACAGGGGATTGTTTCAAGAAAAGGGAGTATTTGCAGTTAATCTAGTGAGCTCTCCTGGTTCAGGTAAGACAAGCCTCCTTGAAAGGACTCTGGAATTTTTGAAAGGGAAAGCGCGGATTGCTGTCGTTGAAGGGGATGTTCAGACCGATCTTGATTCTCGAAGGATAGAGAAATATGGAGTTCCTGTTGTTCAAATTGTTACAAATGGTTCTTGTCATCTTGAGGCAAAACTTGTTCAGGATGCAATTGGAAGGATAGACTTAAATGATGTTGACATACTGATGATAGAGAATGTGGGGAATCTTGTTTGCCCATCCGGCTATGACCTTGGGGAAGCGATGAAGATTGTCATTGTAAGCACAACTGAAGGTGACGATAAACCCTTAAAGTATCCGGCTATGTTTAGGAATTCATCCGTTCTCATAATCAATAAGATTGATTTGCTTCCATATGTAAATTGCAATCTTGAAGATTTGAAAAACAATGCGCTACAAATCAATCCAAAACTAAGAATCTTTGAAACCTCCTGCACGACAGGCTTAGGGATAAGGGACTGGTCAGAATGGTTGTTAAATAAAGGCAGTAATTCTTGACAACTAGAGTGCACATTAGTTTGAGGGGTGCAGTTCAAGGTGTTGGATTCAGGCCGTTTGTTTTTCGCCTTGCATCTGAGATCGGTTTAAACGGCTGGATCAAGAACTCCGGCCAGGGCGTTTTTATTGAGGTTGAAGGTGACCGAAATGATGTCGACCTCTTTTTGTATCGAGTTAGGGCAGAAAAGCCAAGGAACGCTTTTATTTCAAGCTTCGAATATTGTTACCTTGATGTTCTTGGATACAGCAGTTTCGAGATTGTTGGCAGTGAATCATCAGACTTCAAGGTTGCAGTGATCTTGCCAGATATTGCCATATGTCCAGACTGTCTCCGAGAGCTATTCGATCCCCATGATAGAAGGTATCTATATCCATTCATCAATTGCACTAACTGCGGTCCACGGTTTAGCATCATTACTTCTCTTCCATATGATCGGAAAAATACTACAATGGCAGACTTTACGATGTGCGAAGAGTGTCGGCGAGAGTATGAAGATCCGACTAACAGGAGGTTTCATGCGCAGCCAAATGCGTGTCCAAAATGCGGACCCCACGTCGAACTGTGGAACAAAACGGGAGAAATCATCTCGAGCGATCATGAAGCTATCAGTTCCGCTGCGGATTTCGTGAGGAATGGGAGTATTCTAGCCTTAAAGGGGATCGGTGGTTTTCATCTGATAGCCGATGCTCGCAATGACAATGCTGTAAGGACACTCCGCCATAGAAAGATGAGAGAGGAGAAGCCATTTGCGATTATGGTGGATTCGATTGAAACAGCAAAACGAATTTGCGTGATGTCGGACCCAGAAAGAGATATCCTTCTGTCTCCGGAATCACCAATAGTACTCTTGAAAAAGAGAGATTGCAGCATGGTGTCTCCTTTAGTAGCTCCTAATAATCCTTATCTCGGCATTATGCTGCCTTATACTCCTCTTCATCATCTATTGATGAAAGATTTAGCTTTTCCAGTTGTAGCGACGAGCGGCAATCGTTCAGATGAACCCATTTGCACTGATGAGCGGGAAGCTTTGAAAAGACTTTCTGGAATAGCAGATTTTTTCCTTGTTCACAACAGGAGAATCGCCAGGCATGTTGACGATTCGATAGTGAAATTTGTAGGCAACCGACCAATGATGATCCGACGGGCGCGTGGTTATGCACCGCTACCAATTCTTATGCGAGAAGATTCAAAACAACGTCCTCCAATTTTGTCCGTCGGAGCGCATTTGAAAAACACGGTAGCGCTGGTTATTGACGAGAATATTTTCGTCAGTCAACACGTAGGCGATCTTGATAGTTTAGAAGCTCAAAATGCGTTTAAACAAACATGTGCAGACCTTCAGGATTTATACCAGGTGAAAATCGCAGTTGTTGCACATGACGCACATCCTGATTATTCATCTACTGTATATGCACAACAAATGCACAAACCCTTGTTTGCTGTTCAACATCATATTGCACATATTGCGTCTTGCATTGCAGAAAATGAGATAAGCGGGCCTGTGCTTGGAGTTGCGTGGGATGGGACTGGCTACGGCTACGATCACACGATCTGGGGAGGTGAGTTCTTTGTTGTCGACGGAAAGACATTTGAAAGATATGCTTCGTTCAAAAAATTTCCCCTGCCAGGAGGAGAGGAAGCAATCCGCGAAAGTCGCAGAGCTGCCCTGGGTGTGCTCTTCGAAGTATTCGGTAATGATTTACAGGAACTCGTTGATGAGAGAATACTTAACAAATTTTCTTCACATGAATTATCGATTTTTCTATCAATGCTCATGAAAGGAATTAATAGTCCATTGACGTCAAGTGCAGGGAGACTTTTTGACGCTGCTGCTTCCATAACTGGTGTTCGTGATATATCTAAGTTCGAGGGACAGTCAGCAATGGAGTTCGAGTATGCAATTAATGGTGAAACACTTGAAGAATCTTATCCTTTTGTTGTGAATGAGTTTAAATCTAATCCTGGCAATGATTTTATGACTCCGTCGCACATCATAGATTGGGAACAAATTGTATTAAACCTGTTGTATGACGTTCAGAAAATGGTACCTGTTAAGTATATTTCGGCAAAATTTCATAATGCAATGGCCAGGGTAGTTGTTGAAATTGCACGGCGTGCCGGGATTAAAAAGGTCGTTCTGAGTGGCGGATGCTTTCAAAACAAATACTTGTCTGAGAAGACAATTGCCCTTTTAACTGAAGAAGGATTTCAACCTTACTGGCACCAACGTATTCCGCCAAATGATGGAGGGATCTCATTAGGTCAAGCATATATTACCATGACCAAATTGAAGCCAATTGGTAATCGTCAATCTTCTTGGGATACCCGCACCAGTCAGGGAGGGTCTCGTGAAGTACGTCGATGAATACAGAGAAGGGATAGCAAGCGGAAAGCTCCTTGAGTTAATTCACAAGCTTACGCGGCACGAGTGGACGCTGATGGAAATTTGCGGTGGGCAAACTCATGCAATTGTGAAGTATGGAATTGATGAACTACTTCCCAGCAGTATAACTCTTGTTCATGGACCTGGTTGCCCTGTTTGTGTTACTCCATTAGAGATAATAGATAAGGCAGTTGCAATGGCAGGATTGAAAGATGTAATCTTCACTTCTTTTGGTGACATGCTTCGTGTGCCAGGTTCTACCAAAGATTTATTTACAGTAAAGTCTGAGGGTGGGGATGTGAGGATTGTTTACTCCCCACTCGATGCTGTTAGATTAGCAAGAGAAAACCCCAACAAAAAAGTTGTGTTCTTTGCAGTTGGGTTCGAAACCACTGCGCCTGCAAACGCAATGGCAGTTATTACAGCTCATCGCGAGGGGTTAAGGAATTTTTCGATTTTATCCAGTCATGTTTGTGTCCCCCCTGCTATGAACAAAATCCTCTCGTCTCCCTCAAATCGGGTCCAGGGATTTCTCGCGGCTGGTCACGTTTGTACGGTAATGGGATATGATGAATATTTTTCAATTGCTGACAAGTATCATGTTCCAATCGTTGTAACGGGATTTGAACCATTAGATATTTTGCAGGGGATTTTGATGGTTGTTACTCAGCTTGAAGAAGGACGGTATGAGGTAGAAAATCAATACCGCCGTGCAGTGAAACGTAAAGGGAACATCCATGCACAAAAAGTAATTTCAGAAGTATTCGAATTGACCGACCGGAAGTGGCGTGGAATAGGTGAGATCCCGTTGAGTGGTTACCGTATTCGAGAGAAATATTCGGCTTTTGATGCGGAGAAGGTCTTTCAAGTTGGTGGCTTGACGGCCTCTGAGTCTACTATGTGTATAGCGGGGTTGATATTGCAGGGTGTCAAAAAACCGTCACAATGCCCTGCCTTTGGGAAACTCTGCACCCCAGAAAATCCACTTGGAGCGCCAATGGTATCTTCTGAAGGTGCATGCGCGGCGTATTATCATTATGGCAGAAGAATTCCTCGATCAAACTAAATTCAAAAGCATGATCAGGCTCAATTGTCGCTTGATGAAAAGGAGTGAAAAATGAGTGACGAACCTGTTGATTTGTCCACAGGATTATCTTGCCCTCTGCCAATTTCGGAATATAAGAGGATTTTGCTCGCTCACGGCGGTGGTGGGAGACTAACTAACCAGTTAATTAAATCAATTTTCCTGACTGTGTTCAATAACAGCATTCTTTCTTCGTTGCATGATGGAGCCGTTTTCGACATCGGGAGTACAAGGATTGCATATTCAACTGACTCATACGTAGTAAATCCAATTTTTTTCCCTGGCGGAAATATTGGTGACCTTGCTGTAAATGGAACAGTAAACGACCTCGCCATGTGTGGCGCTGACCCCCTCTATCTTTCGGTAGGATTCATCATTGAAGAGGGACTTTTAATTGAAGATCTAGTGCGGGTGGTTGAGGGGATCGAGCGTGCTGCAAGAAGGGCAGGAGTCTCAATTGTGACAGGGGATACTAAAGTTGTCGATCGGGGAAAAGGCGACAAGATATATGTAAATACTTCCGGGATCGGCATTGTATTTGAAGGAGTCGATATTAAACCTCAAAACGTTAGAGTAGGGGATAAGATTATAATAAGTGGTAAGATAGCACAACACGGAATTTCGATCATGTCAGTAAGAGAAGGTCTGGAGTTCGGAACAACCGTAGAAAGTGATACAGCTCCCCTCAATCATTTAGTAAAATCGATTTTAAGGGTCACCAAGAATATTCATATGATGCGCGACCCAACTCGGGGTGGGCTAGCAAGTTCGCTTAACGAAATCGCTGAAGCTGCTAATGTCGGGATATTCATCATCGAGCGGTCGATTCCAATTGATGAGGAGGTTAAATCAGCCTGTGAGCTACTTGGATTTGACCCTCTTTATGTTGCTAACGAAGGGAAGATGATCATCGTAGTTCCTCCTTCGGAAGTAGATATTGTGCTCAACATAATGCACAATCACCCACTTGGAAGGGATGCTGCTGTAATTGGCGAGGTTGTTGACTCACATCACGGTACAGTAGTTATGAAGACACGAATAGGGGGTATGCGTGTAGTCGACATGTTGACAGGTGAACAGCTGCCAAGAATTTGCTGAGCATACCTATTGCAACGGACTTCGGCCATGCAGACAAGTGTCAACTTCTTCTCATGAAAGCTCAATGTGCTGAAATAGAAGCGATGATCACAATTTGTACGTTGATAGGGAATTGCGTTTGACACGGGTTGGAAGTAAATTATCCAGAATGAAGGATAAATCGGAGCATAAGCCGGAGAAAATCGGGCAGCATTTCGAAACCACCCCGGTTGTTTTTGATGATGACATTCGGTTCGAGAAAACCTTAAGACCAGTTCGGTTTGAAGAGTTTGTTGGACAAAACAAGATAAAAGAAAAACTCAAGATTTATATAGAGGCTGCTAAGCGTAGAGGCGAACCGCTTGATCATGTTTTGTTAATGGGTCCGCCTGGACTCGGAAAAACAACACTTGCAAATATAATTGCAAATGAACTTGGGGTAGGAATAATTTCCGCTGCTGCACCGTCAATAGAACGGCCTGGTGATCTAGCTGGAATTCTTACTCAAATGGAAGAGAAAGAGGTCCTCTTCATAGACGAAATCCACAGACTCGATGCCACTGTTGAAGAATATTTGTATGGGGCGATGGAAGACTTCAAACTCTCCGTCGTAATTGATAGAGGACCGGGCGCAAAGAGCCTCGAACTTTCTATTAAGCCGTTTACTTTGATTGGTGCAACAACGCGTGCAGGACTCTTAAGTACACCTTTTATTTCACGTTTCGGCATATTGGAGCGCCTCGACTATTACGGGGATGCAGACCTGCAGAGTATTTTACGCCGTTCATCGGAAATTTTGAAAGTCTCAATTGAGGATGCGGCTCTTAAGGAAATTGCCAAAAGAAGCCGAGGGACTCCTCGAATCGCAAATAGACTTTTGAGGAGAACAAGGGACTTTGCTCAAATAGATGGTAAGGGTAATATAACCCTTGAGGTCGTTAGTACCGCTTTGGAGAAGTTGTCGGTTAATGATGCTGGCCTTGACGAGATTGATATGAAAATTTTGGATACAATAGTTCGTGTGTATAAAGGTGGGCCAGTAGGGGTGAATGCCCTGGCAGCAATCATAGGTGAAAGTCCCGAAACTATCGAAGAAGTATATGAGCCATATTTGCTGCAAAATGGATTTATAAGGAGAACGTTGCGCGGGAGGGAAGCCGCTGAACGAGCATATGATATATTGAGAATGAGGAAGCCTGTAAGAGCAGAACAACCTGATCTTGAGATTTTTAACGAAGGTGATAAGCCTGTCGAAAATTGATCCGTAACATCTCGTCATCTTTTGTAAATGAGATTCACGTCGTTTGAAAAACTTTCCATTTTATGTCCGGACCTGAGCAACGCGGATGTTTTGAAGAGGGAATTTTTCCAGAGACCGACACTTCAGGTTGCATATGATGTGCTTGGGAAGATTCTTGCCAGGGTATTTGACGGAAAAGTAATTGCCGGGAGAATTGTTGAGGTTGAAGCCTATCGCGGAGATGACCCTGCCAGTCATGCTTATCGTGGAAAGACCAAACGAAACAGCCCGATGTTTGACGAAGGAGGGACAATTTATGTCTATTTCACGTATGGTATGCACTATTGCTTCAATATTGTGACAGAAAGTGCAGGATTTCCCGCTGCATTGTTAATCCGTGCAGTCGAGCCGCTATGTGGAGTTGACATTATGAAGAAAAACCGAAAAACTACAGAAATATGTAATTTGACTAATGGGCCAGCGAAGCTCTGTCAGGCTCTAAAGATTGAAAGGCAGCTTTCCGGAAAGAAGTTAAATGATGGGCAATTATATGTGCTCGATGACGGATTTGAAGTAGACAAAAAGCTTGTTCAAAGATCGAGGAGAATCGGGATCAGGGTTGGGACCGATTTATTGTGGCGTTTTTACCTGAAAGGAAACAAGTTTGTCAGCAAGGGTCAGCCCATAAAATAGATGTTCATTTGTGGATAGAAAACAGTGTAGAAAGCCCACATAGCAAGCCCAAAAGAAATTGGCACAGCAATGTTATCGTCTACAATTTGGTAGGAGGTCACTTCAGCGACTGCAGCAATAATTGTAGCTGCGATTCCGATTAAATACTCTCCTGGCAAGTAGTTGACCTTAGGGGTAAGGGAAACAGCTACGATTCCAGCAATGATAAAAGCGAGACTCCCTTCATAGCTCTTCGGAAGATTTTTTTCGGGGTTTATCTTATGTTTCCCGAACCGCTTACCAAACACTGCTGAGGCCGCATCGGCAAGGATAAGCACAGTGAAACTTGTAACCATTATGTATTTGGGAAAAATTATAACACATATGACTGCCGAAATTAACATATAAGTTGCACCATTTAAGTTGTGCCGTTTCTTATCAACCTCATGGCGACGTAGTAGAAATCCAAAATATTTGTAAAAAAGATCTGATATCTGAGGAATGTCATAACGCGCGAGATCTACAACGACAAAAGCGATCGTCAACGGTATTAGAATCTCCAGCGCAAATGACTTAGGTACGAAACTGTAAATAACAGGGATGCTCAGAGAAATCAAGTGAATTCCTTTTCTCACAAGTTCCGCTTTGAAGTTTACTGGATCGCTGACTGCTTGATTTTCCATGCTTTCGCTCACATAAAAATCACGAGTTTTTATACTCGTGATTTTTGGTTTTTGGAAATTGTCGAATAACCTTAACTGATGGCATCAGAATCAGGAGTTCCTACGGTTGCTCTCGCCTCACCCGGACCCTCCTTAGAATTGTTTTCACCATTTGGCTTGACGAGTTTGACAGGAGGAAGTTCCTCACCGCGAATGAGTTTATTTATTTCTTCTGCATCAAGAATTTCTCTCTCGAGAAGTGCGAGTGCAAGTCGATCAAGGGCGTCTCTACGTTCTTTTAGGATCTCCTCTGCTCGTTTCATACAGTTAAGGACTATTCCTCGAATTTCATCGTCAATTTCAATAGCTGTCTTTTCGCTGTAGTTTCTATGTTTTGTGATCTCTCTTCCCAAAAATATTTCTTGTTCGTTTTCCCCCCAGGTTAGAGGTCCGAGCTTATCACTCATTCCCCATTCGCACACCATTTTCCTTGCAATTGTTGTGGCTTTTTCAATATCATTTCCAGCTCCTGTAGTATACTTTCCAAAGACAAGCTTCTCTGCTGCTCTGCCGCCTAGAGCGTAAGTGATCATGGCTAAAAGATATTCCCTTGAATAAGTGTGCTTCTCATCTATCGGAAGATACGTGGTAACACCGAGCGCTCGACCTCGTGGAATTATGGTGACCTTGTGAACAGGGTCGGCTTCAGGTACCATTTTTGCAACCAATACATGTCCGGATTCGTGGTAAGCTGTGACCCTCTTCTCTTCTTCTGAAATGATTGTGCTCTTGCGCTCAGGACCCATCATCACTTTGTCCTTTGCTTCTTCCATGTCAGCCATTGTTACAGAAGGGCTGTTCTTTCTTGCGGCAAGTAAAGCAGCCTCGTTCACGAGGTTTGCCAACTCAGCACCAGCAAACCCAGGTGTTTCTTTTGCAATAATCCCAAGATCAACATCTGGTGCTAAGGGTATATTCCGGGTGTGCACCTTTAGAATTCCTTCACGACCCTTCACATCTGGCCTATCTACAACAACCTGTCTATCAAATCTACCAGGCCTGAGTAATGCGGGATCAAGAACATCTGGTCGATTGGTGGCAGCAATTATGATCACCCCGCTATTTTGTTCGAAGCCGTCCATTTCTACCAGGAGCTGATTCAGTGTTTGTTCGCGTTCATCGTGTCCACCCCCTAGACCTGCGCCCCGATGACGTCCAACAGCATCAATCTCATCAATGAAGACGATACAAGGTGCATTCTTTTTTGCTGTGTCGAAGAGATCTCTAACTCTGCTGGCACCGACGCCCACGAACATTTCTACGAAATCAGCGCCGCTGATTGAAAAGAATGGCACTCCTGCCTCACCTGCAACTGCGCGTGCCAGAAGCGTTTTGCCTGTGCCCGGGGGACCTAACAGTAAAACCCCTCGTGGGATTTTTCCCCCCAGTCTTTGAAATTTTGCTGGCTCCCTCAAGAACTCTATTATTTCACCAAGTTCCTCCTTTGCCTCATCTGCACCTGCCACATCATGAAAGGTAACTTTGACTTGATTTTCGGTCATCAGCTTGGCACGGCTCTTTCCAAAACTGAATATTCCCTTAGCGTTGTTACCTTGCATTCTCCTCATAATGATCAGCCAGACAGCTAAGATCAGGATCCATGGGAGAAAATTTATAAGGCCGTTTACCCACTGATCGCTTTCTTTAACAAAATTAAATTTTACTCCAGCCTTTTGCCATTGTGCAATGACACTTGGATCTCCTGCTTGTGGGAGGAAGACGACAAATTTATCAATCTTGACCCGTTTGCCTGACTCCGTTACAATCTCCTGAGGCTCACTTAACACACCATGGAAATCATAATTATTTACGTCCGATTTTTTAATAGTTGCTTCTTTTATTAAACCCGAATCGAGGAAAGTCTGATACTGGTTATATGTAATTTCTGCTTCCTGATTGCCGTTTCCACGGAATAATGTCATTACAAGAAAGACAGCAAGTATGATTGCCGCCCAGCCAATTATGATTCGTCCCGTCTTCCAATTGAAGTCTTCTTCAGGAGGAGGTGTCGAATTTCGACGTCTGGGCCGCTGAGGCATAGCTGTCTTTTTCTTTTGATTTTCGTTACGATTTCTGTTGTTTTGTGTATTTGCCATCAAGACTCCTATAAATCTACTTATCTAATACATATATCGATCTCAAATTCCTGGCTTTCTGTGCATAATCTAATCCATATCCGATCACAAAGTGATTTGGGATAGAGAATCCTATATAATCTACTCCAAAATCAATCTTTACGCAATCACTCTTGTAAAGGAGAGTAACGACAGTAAAAGATCGGGGATTCTGCTTCATTATTAATCGTTTGATAAATTCTATCGAGAGACCTGAATCGATGATGTCTTCCACAATTATTATGTCTCTACCCTCTACTTGACAATTTAAATCCTTTAAAAGTTTCACGTTTCCAGAAGAAATTTTAGCATCCCCATAGCTCGAAAGTTTCAGAAAGTCAACCTCACAGTCAACTGTAATTTGACGTATGAGATCAGAGAAAAAGATAAAAGCTCCGTTCAAAACCCCTATAAAAATTGGGGTTCTGTTAGCAAAGTCCCTGTTGATTTCAGCTGCAAGCTCTCCTACTCTTTTTTGAATCTCACTCTCTGAGATGAAGATTCTGAATCTCTCGTTGTTAACAACAATATATTCGTCGAAATTATTTGTAACCGAATTCAAGTTTCAGTACTCTCCTTGTCTTGTCTGTTATTTTAAAACGCTCATCCAATCTCAAGCCGCATACCCAAATTACACTGTTTTTGTTCGTCAGTACAAATACATTTCCTTTTTCGTACAAAGGAATTTTCCTGTCTATAAGGAAATCGCTGACCTTTTTCTTTCCCTGTAATCCAAGAGGTACAAACCAATCTCCTGGTTCCCATTGCCTGAGCCGGAAGGTCTCGCCAGCTTCGTCGGCGTCAATGAATTCTACAACAGGCGATGGAGTGAACTGAAGATCGGCTTTCTCAACAAATTCAGAGTTGAAATAAAAATCGTCAAAATCGTATTTCTTTCCAGCGATTATTTCTGCCACGAATGGCTGTGGGTGTACCTTGCCCCGCGTCAGTACTAAGTTGTATCTATCCCGAAAGGCATAAATTCCCTTGCCGAGTTCAATAGATGTCCCGGTTTGTGAATCTAATAAATCCATTAGAGCCCTTACTTTTAAAAAATCAATCTCTGTATTGCTAAACTCCTTGATTGCATTAATGATCAAATTTTCCTGAATGAACAACGGGGCGTTTTTTAGTTTAAAGACGTCAAGTACGACCCTGTCTTCATCGTATCGTTTGACAACACTTGAGTAAATTAAACTCACCTCGTTTGATATGAACTTTTTTAAGTCCTGAAAGATTTCAGCTGTCTTGTTTAAGGTGTTTATAATATTAGGATTGATTCTCTCTTGAATTTGCGGGATTAATGACTTGCGAATGAAGTTTCGTGTATAATAGTCCTTCGTGTTTGAGGAATCCAGGCGACTAGGCAAACTCTTCAAGCGTGCATATTGCTCTATATCTTTTCTTTCTGCAAACAATAGAGGTCTGATAATATCACCGCGCCTTATGGGAATTCCACCAAGTCCGTTCGTACCGCTGCCTCGAAGAAGATTCATCATAACAGTCTCAGCATTGTCATTTGCGTTGTGGCCAACTGCAACCTTATTATAGTTTTTCAAAATCTTGACAGTCTCGAAAAATTTGTAGCGAATGTTTCTAGCAGCAACCTGGACTGACATCCCGTGTTCTACCATGTAGGAATGGGTATCTACCGAATGTACAAAGCATTGCAAGCCGTAGTTTTCGCACAGTGAAAGAACGAATCGCTCATCTTCATTTGATTCTTCGTCACGCAGATGATAATTAACATGTGCTACTGCTATCTCAAGCCCATGTGCTTGACGATAATCGTTAAGAATGTCGAGCAATACCACTGAATCTACACCACCTGATACACCCACGATTATCCTGTCTCCATCGGAAATGAGCTGATGCTTTTTTACGAATGCCTCGAACCTTGTAAAGAAGTTGCGCAGCATATACGGGAATGATCTCTCTCCTCGTTAAATAAGGGAAGAATTTTGTTCGAAAATTTAGCACAGCAACGGAAAAATTGCAATCTGTCACCCTATTGGTCTGTTTCGATTGCGATTTAACATCAGACAGCGTAATTTCAGGTATGATTTTAATATATATCGAGCCCTCTCAATTATCTCACGACGACTTTCACAAATGTATTCTATGCGTCGATGTTATCTCTCACGCTGTCTCAAATTATTGGGAAAAATAGTGGAACGTAAAGAAGTCGTTGAGGCACTTGAACAAATTGCTGTCCTTCTTGAGTTGAAAGGGGAGGACAAGTTTAAAGTTAATGCCTATGCCAGAGCAGCCAGGTCGATTGCGACGAGCTCTGAAAACATAATTGATTTGATAAAAAGAGGAGAGGCCAAGAAAATCCCAGGAGTTGGGGATGCTCTATCCAGGAAGCTTCAGGAGTTCGTAGAGACAGGCAAGATCGATTATTTAGAGGAGTTGAAGGCTTTATTTCCACAGAGCCTGATGGAATTGTTTAAAATACCAGGACTTGGTCCCAATAAAATTCGTTCACTTTATGAGGATCTCGACATAAAATCAATTTCTGAACTGGAATACGCGTGCAACGAGAACCGTCTTATTTCCTTGAAGGGATTTGGAAAAAAGACACAGGAAAAGGTACTTCAAGCTATCACGAAGATTAAAGCCGAAAGTGAATATCATCTTCTCAATGTCGCTTATGAGACATCTGAAATCATAGCATCTTACTTAAAGAGAATTAGCGGAGTAGACACATTTGATTTTACAGGTAGCTTTCGAAGAAGGAAGGAAATAGTGAGGGACCTGGACTGCGTCATTCGGTTTAAATCAGGTGAGAGAGAGAAACTGTTTGATGCATTAAGGGGTTTAAAGGGGATCAGAGAACTGAAAGATGTTCAGAATGATCTCGTCTCGGTAATCTGGGAAAACGGCATGCCTGTGGAGTTTATCATTGTGAACAGGAATGACTATCCACTTGCACTTTTACACTCTACAGGTAGCAAAGAATTTTATACTTCTCTGAGGGAGTACGCCTCGTCTCGTGGGTTCACCCTTAATGCGCGCGAGTTTAAGGAGGGTAGGGAGAAATTGAAGGTGGAGTCGGAGGAAGAAATTTTTGGGCGGTTAGGACTGCAATTTATTCCTCCCGAATTGCGCGAAGACGGGGATTCAGTGATCGCGGCATCGAAAGGTGAAATTCCTGAACTAATTACCTTGCAAGACATTGCTGGTTTGTTCCATGTTCATACAACCTGGAGCGACGGGGCCAGTAGTCTGGAAGAGATGGCTGAAGCTGCCAAGAAACTCGGAATGCAATATATTGGACTGAGTGATCATAGCAAAGCTGCCTTTTATGCCAATGGTCTTGATGAATCGAGGTTATTAGAACAGGCGAAGCTTGTTGCCAAGCTTAATTCAACCGAAAAAGTATTTCACATCTTTCATGGGAGTGAAGTAGACATCCTGTCCGACGGGAGTCTTGATTTTTCTGATAGTGTCTTGAAGAAACTTGATTTTGTAATTGGTTCTGTGCATAGTCGCCTATCAATGTCCAAAGAGGATGCTACAAAAAGGATCATTACTGCCCTTAAGAATCCTTATCTTACTGTTCTTGGCCACATGACAGGTCGGCTGCTGTTGGGGAGATCGGGCTATGAGCTCAATATCGATGAAGTTATCAAGACAGCTGCAAGGAATAAGAAGGTAATTGAAATAAATGCCAATCCGCACAGGCTGGACATGGATTGGAGATATTTAAGGAAGGCAAAATCGGCGGGCGTCAAATTTATGATAGGACCCGATGCCCATTCAATAAGTGGGCTGGATGATTTCAAGTACGGTATTTTTATCGCAAGAAAGGGTTGGCTAACTAAGGAAGATATTATCAATTCCATGAATATCGCTGAAGTTAGCGCTTTTTTGCACAATGCCAAGAGTTAAGTTTGTACCTCTTGGGAAAGAGGTTGAATTAAAACAAGGCGAAACGATATTAAAGGCTGCGCGGACAAATGGTATTCCGCTTGGAAGTAGCTGCAATGGTGATTGTATTTGTGGGTGGTGCAGGATTGAGGTCATTGAAGGGGCTGAAAATCTTTCAACACCTGAAGATTGTGAGCGTGAAATCAGTTCGAGAATGGAACTGAAGGAAAATGAGAGAATTGCCTGCGCAACTAAGGTATGGGGAGATATTGTCGTTACCACGGGCTACTGGTGAACGCTAACTTTTTAAAAATGGAGATATGTTAAGATGTCGAGGTATTTACGGCATATTTTTGTGTGTACCAACAAAAGAGAGGAAGGGCATCCAAAGGGATCTTGCGCGCAAAAAGGAAGCGAGCTTATACTTAATGAGTTGAAGAAAGGACTGCGTGAGAGGGGCTTGAAGAGTATTGTACGAGGGAATTCTGCTGGGTGCCTGGATGCATGTTCTTTCGGGCCGAGTATCGTCATTTACCCGGAAGGAGTTTGGTATGGAGGAGTGACAAAATCAGACGTTGAAGAGATAATTGAAAGGCATATTATTCGAGGTGAAATTGTAGATAGACTTTTAATTAGACAAGATCACTTTAACCACGTAACATTTAACTTGTCGCCACTTGACAAATTGAAAAAATAAGCGAGAAAATTTTTCATGTCTTATTTATCCGTGGAAAAATCACAATATAGATTCAAGGTAAGTTTGGTTTAGCGGGGCAAGTGATTTAAATTTGCATTAAATGTTATAAGAAGATTCCACTGCGAAGTAATTCAAAAAAGCGATGTCGAAATGGAAGATTTCAAATTAAGAAAAAGACGTGCTAAAAGAATTTATTCCAGATTAAAGGCAGCATATCCGGATGCAAGGATCGCCCTAAATTTTAAATCTGCCTTTGAACTTTTGATTGCTACTATATTGTCTGCTCAGTGCACGGACGCACGTGTCAACATGGTCACTCCAGAGCTATTTAAAAAATATCCCACACCAGAAGATTTTGCCCAGGCAGACATAAAGGACCTAGAAAAAGTTATCAAGTCGACTGGTTTTTTCCGTCACAAGGCAAAAGCAATTATCAACGCATCCAGAACAATAGTTGAGAAATTTGGAGGACAGGTGCCTCAGACAATGGAGGATTTGCTTCAATTAGATGGGGTGGGACGAAAAACTGCAAACGTTGTCCTGGGAAATGCCTTTGGAATACCTGGAATCGCGGTTGATACTCACGTCAAGCGTCTGGCGCAGCGATTGGGGCTGAGTTATAGTGAAGATCCAGATGAAATAGAAATTGACCTAATGAATTTGTTTCCAAAGGAAACATGGGTGATGCTTTGTCACCTGTTAATGGCCCATGGCAGGAGAGTTTGCATTGCCCGCTCACCACACTGTAATGACTGCGTTATCAGGAGTGATTGCCCATCAGCAGATAAATTTATCCGTGGTAAGTCCACCGAGAAAGATAGAAGGAACAATGTCCGAGCACGCCATTTCCAATCTTGACGAAACACCACTTAGTGCGAGGATTGCATTGTTTATAATGACAGTTGCCGGAATCCTATATTTAGGTGGTTCAGCCGGAAGGGCAATAATTGGAAATGATCTTGTTGAAGTCAACACCCTCCAGTTTAGGAATGATTTATCCTTTGATGCCGAAAAAGAAATCTATAATTTGCTAGCTCAAACGTCATTGATGGTTGTGGCGAGTTACTTTGTCGCTCTTTTTAGTCTTCTCTTTTTTCTTTATAAGAGTAAGTTGGACCTAAAAGAAAATCCGAATGCCCTAATGGCGATAATCCTCTTTGCTATATTTATACCTGTTGAACTTTTTACCTCTTATTGGGATATAAAGTTCTTTTTTACATATGTAGATCTTCAGTTTCAGTTGTTCATTGGAGCAGATCCAGGACCTATAAGGGATGAATTGCGTAGGCTCTTTGTTAAAAGAGTAAGTGGAATTGGAGGCCTTTCTGTTATAGCACTTTTATCATATTACAGTGCCATCGGGGCAGTAATCATAAGGCCCATCCATGGGAAGCGAAATCCTGCTGAGGAAAATAATGGCAAAAATAAAAACTGAAGCACTCATTGCTGAGTTGGAAGAGGCTGCGTCCCAGCTCGGTCTAAAAGTGATTTATGAAAAAGGAGATTTTGTTGGAGGGTATTGCATTTTAAGAGCGGAAAAGCTCATTGTCATCAATAAGAGGTTCGACCTCAGGCATAGAGCCAGTACACTTGCAAGGAGTCTGGCTGAGGTAGGAATTGAAAATCTGTTTTTGAAGCCAGCAGTCAGAAGTTTCATTGAAGAAGAAATGGAGACAGCCAATGAAAATACTCGTAATAAACGGACCGAATCTTAATTTAACAGGGATGAGGGAACCTCAGATTTATGGAAGCAACACCCTTAAGGACATAAATTTTGAAATGACAGAAAGATTTCCAACGGTAAAGTTTGAGTTTTTCCAGTCCAATAACGAAGGGGAACTAATCGATAAGGTGCAGGCTGCCGAGCGAGAGGGTGTTAGCGGAATAGTGCTAAATGCAGGTGCTCTGTCGCATTACAGCTATGCGTTGAGGGACGCAATAGCTGCCGTTAAAATTCCTGTTGCGGAAGTTCACCTTTCACAGGTTTACTCAAGAGAGGAATTCAGAAGGAAAAGTGTAATTGGTGAAGTCTGTAAGGGAACGGTAACAGGATTTGGAAAATTTTCTTATTATGCAGCAGTTTACGCTTTAATGAATTTGGTTGGTGAATGATTCGAGGCGTAATTTTTGATCTTGATAATACGCTTGTCGACTTTATGAGGATGAAGTCGGAAGCAATTGAAGCAGCGATACGGGCAATGATAGATGCAGGTCTCGAAATCCCCCACGACGAAGTGAAGCGTCGGATCGACGCCATATATAAAGAAAAAGGGATAGAGTTTCAGTACGTTTTCGATTCTCTCCTTGCGGATATTTTTGATAGGGTGGATTATAAAATTCTCTCTGCAGGCGTTGTTGCTTACAGGCGAGCAAGAGAGGCAGCTCTCGTTCCATATCCTCACGTTTACATAACTCTTTATGAACTTCTGAAAATGGGATTGAAATTGGGGGTGGTTTCAGATGCGCCTGCCAAAGAAGCATGGTTAAGGCTCGTTTACCTCAACATGCATCATATATTTGATGTTGTAGTTACCTTTGAGGACACTATGCAGAGGAAGCCCGATCCTGCTCCGTTTCTCCTGGCACTTGATAAAATGGGAATTCCACCTCACGAAGCATTGATGGTGGGAGATTGGGCTGAAAGGGATATAATTGGCGCCAAAAAGGTTGGGATGAAGACAGTATTTGCTCGATATGGCGATACGTTTAACACACAGATTACCGGTAGTGACTACGAGGCAAATGATATAATAGAGCTCATTGATATAGTAAAGGTTGAGAACACAAATGGTTGAGGGAATAGGTGTGGACATTGTGGAGGTAAGCAGGATTAAACAGAGTATTGAAGGATACGGACCTGCTTTTACAGATAAAATTTTCACAGAAGAAGAAAAAAGTTATTGTTCCTCCAAACCAAATCCTTATCAACATTTCGCTGCACGTTTTGCTGCTAAGGAAGCATTTAGCAAAGCTACGGCAACAGGTTGGAATAGCGAGTTCTCATGGCAAGAGGTTCAAGTTGCGAACGAAGAAAGTGGCAAGCCCTTCCTAAAACTGAGCGGTAAGGCAGCTGAGAACTTTGGAGGACGGAAACTATTCCTTTCATTATCCCATTCTGGTGATTATGTGGTTGCAATGGTCCTGGTTGAACGCTAACTTAAACTACTTAAAGGCCTTACGCGTCAAATTTATGTGATAATTCGAATATGGCTGATGAATTCCTGATCCACTTGTTCTTTTCAAAGAAGCAGCTCAAATTTAGGTCTGACGACAAAACATTTTGACGGGATGCCTTTAGAAAATGTTAACCTCGTTAATCTTACCGACAAAGAAATTGTCGAGCAAATCAAAAATGGCGACGATCGTGCATTTGGAGAGCTGGTCAACAGATATGAAAAAAAGGTTTTTTTTATCGCAAAGCGAATGTTAAATGATGATGATGAAGCCTGGGATGCAAGCCAAGAGGTTTTTATAAAGCTTCATGATTCGCTCAGGAGATTTCGAGGAGATGCAAACATATACACTTATATTTACCGCGTTGCCACGAACGTTGCCATCTCATTTTTGAGGAAAAGAAAGGTGAGGTCGGTGGTCAGGCTTGACGATGTTTTAAACACAATGGTGTCGCATGGCGATGAGCCTGAACGAGATTCAGATAAGGCGGAGTTAAAAAGGCTGGTTGCTTCTGCAGTTGAGTCTCTTCCTGCACAACAACGCCAGGTATTTGTTCTGAGATTCTATGAGGAGCTGTCTTATGAAGAAATTTCGAGAATACTGAATCGTTCATTAGGAGCTTTGAAAGCTAATTATTTTCATGCGATGAAAAAGATTGGAGAGTACTTAAAAGATGCGATGCGATGACGTGTTAGTGAATTTACCAGACTTTATCCTAAAAAAAACAGAACCGAATTTGTCAAGGGATATAGAGTATCACCTTGCCAATTGTCGGTCCTGCAGAGAAGAAAAAGAAAAATTGTCAAATATAACCCCGATTTTGTTCGAAACGCTATCTGAAAACTATCCGGCTTCATTCTGGAGCGAGCTTCATGTGTCAATTATGTCCAAAGTTTCGGAGCCTCGCAGGCGATTCCTCGGGTTGAAAGTTCCGCAATTAGTTACTGCAATGATCTTGTTGGCTGTTGGAATAGGTATTGGTACATATGAATTAACGCTCAGGTCTCGAACACAGGAGGCGCCCTCAATTACGATGTTGACAACTTCCCTTCCTCCTGAAGAAGTCATAAGCTTACCAACATTCAACACAAATTTTGTTCAGATGGCAGCGCCTGCATATGTTGTTGACGAAGAAGTGAATTCTGTTGATGACACAATCCAGCAAGCTCTTGTTAAATCTATGTGGGCGAGTGTTGTGGACACTTTGAGTACCTCTGATTACCCGGACCTTGTCGATGTAGAGTTACTTAATTGAGAGGGAGGTAGAGAAATGCGGCACATTCTTGTTTTGGCGCTCGTTGTCTTAGGAGGATTCACTTTTGCTTTTGCCCAGGAAATGGAGATTGGCAACCCGGAAGTCAGGAGACAGCTTGATCAAATCAAGATTTGGCAAATGACTAAAGACTTGAATCTTCCAAATGAAAAAGCCGAGAAGTTTTTTCCTATTTACAACAGTTATGTAAATGAGTTAAGAGAGACAGCAGCTAAGAGACGGGATCTTGTCAAGCAGCTTGACCAGATGTTACAGCAAGGTGCCAAGGATGATGAGATTTCAAAACAAGTTGATAAAATAACAAAGATTGACGAACAACTTGCAGAACAACATAAGCATTTTATTAATTCGTTGAAGGGCATTTTAACCCCGACTGAGATTGCAAAGTATATAGTTTTTGAGCAAAAATTTCAGAGAGAAATACGTGATCGCCTCCGTGCAATAATGCAGCAGCGAATGAGAGGAAGATTTAACAGACAGTAAACGGGTGTAATTTTTCAACAGGCAATTGGGTCGTATTTCAAGTCCCTACCTTTAATTGTAATGCGATGCGGGATTGGAGGATCTTGTCTTTAACAAGCAATTCAAAGGTACAATTATAAATGAATCGTAACTTTTTCCAAAATTGATAGCTGAGGGGAATCAATTTACTTGGAGAGATTAACCTGGGATGTTAAATTTAGTTTACTCGGAGAGGTGCGAGAGTGGTTGAATCGGCTCGCCTGGAGAGCGAGTTACCGCCTAAAGCGGTACGTGGGTTCGAATCCCACCCTCTCCGCCAATTTATAATTCTGGGGTTTTGCGTGAGGTTTACCTCGCTCTGCTATCCATCGGCAATTGCAATGATTTTATACGGATTTTTGAAATCTAAAAACAATTTCTGCCCGCTCAGACGGAAGTTCGAACCAATCTTTTTTAGAAGATCCTGACTCTGTTCGGGATTTTCTTGCAAAGCGATAATTTCGGCTTGTTTTACGGAGTTTATGAATTTGGCAGTGAGTTCGAACCGATTATCGCTTTTTTACTCAGTGGCGGTGTTCTGCTTCTAATGGAATTGGACCTTTTCAAATTAAATTAGCCAAAAAGTCCAGTTCCCGTTGAACCAGGATACAAGAATAATGTATGTGTCCACTGGTACTACATGGTCACTTACCTCGCGGCCCGAAGTTACCTGCAACCTTATAGATTTACTTTCCTGAGAAAACATCTTATCTTTTCTGATGGTTAGTTCGCCATGTATGCTCAATCACTTCTGCAACTTAACTGTAGTCCAACCTTAAACTAAGGAGCTGTTTATATGAAGAAAAGCTTTCTCATAGTTTTGCTATTCATTTCGACTGCACTTGCTGCAACTCCTGATCGACTACTGCGGTTTCCTGATATCTATAAGGGACAAATTATTTTTGTCTATGCCGGGGATATTTACGAAGTGTCGTCCAATGGTGGTGTGGCAAGGCGCCTTACTTCATCTCCAGGACTCGAGCTCTTTCCAAAATTCAGTCCTGACGGAAGACAAATTGCATTTACAGCTCAATATGATGGAAACTTCAATGTTTATGTTATGCCTTCTGAAGGCGGGCAACCCAGACAACTAACTTTTCGCCAGGATGTTGGGGAAGTACCAGAACGAATGGGACCGAATAATGAAGTCATAACATGGACACCTGATGGAAACAATATTTTATTCCTATCAAGGATTGAAACCTGGAACACATGGTTTGGAAGATTATTCACTATTTCTGTAAACGGTGGAATGCCTGTTGAATTTCCTGTTCCCAAGGGAGGCCTGTTGAGCTTTTCACCGGATGGAAAGAGATTTGCTTACAACAGAATATTCAGAAATTTTCGAACCTGGAAACGATACTATGGAGGGCTTGCACAGGATATTTACATACACGATATGAAAACTATGGATGAGAAGAAGATCACCGATTGGAAGGGCACAGATACTTTTCCTATGTGGTACAAGAACACAATCTTTTTTGTATCAGATCGAGATTCAAGTAGAAGGATGAATATATATGCTTATGACGTCGTTTCAGGTACAACCCGACAGGTGACGTTTTTCAAGGATTTTGACGTAAACTGGCCTTCTTTAGGACCTGATGCGATCGTGTTTGAAAATGGAGGATATATTTATACCCTCTCGCTTCCAGATGAAAAGTTGACAAGGTTGGAGATTTATATTCCGAATGACCAAACATGGTCAATGCCAAAGTGGGTTGAAGCTTCAAAGTATATTAACTCCTTTTCAATTTCGCCAGATGGTGAGAGGGCTCTATTTGAAGCGAGAGGAGATATCTTTACTGTTCCGGCAAAGGAAGGGAACACAATGAACATCACGAATACTTCAGGGGTCGATGAACGTAACCCTGCTTGGTCACCTGATGGGAAGTACATTGCATACATTTCCGATAGGACAGGTGAGGATGAAATTTATATTCGTGAGGATAAGCTCAATGGTACAGAAGAAAAATTAACTTCGGGTAATCGAGCTTACATTTATTCATTGGTTTGGTCACCTGATAGTAAAAAGATTCTGTTTTCTGATTCTGAACTCAGGTTGAAATACATCGATGTTAATCAGAAAGAGCTACACGAAGTAGATAGAGACTCGGTCTGGGAGATAACGGATTATTCTTGGTCGCCAGACAGCCGATTTATTGCATATGCCAGACATCATAAGAACGGTTTTACTTCTGTTTTTATTTATTCGCTCGATGACAGGAAAGTGCATGAGGTGACAAGTGGATTTACAAACGATTATGATCCAATATTCGACCCATCAGGTAAATATTTGATATTTTTGTCAGACAGAAATTACAACGGTGTCATTGGGGATTTTGATATGGAGTTTACGGATACTAAAAGTGCAGGTATCTATATTGCCACATTACAAGCTGATAGTTTATCGCCTTTTTCCCCAAAGAGTGATGAAGGTAAAGGCGCTGCAACTGAATCGTCAAAAGATACAAGTAAAGGGGAAAGGTCGAGGACGAAAGGCGGAGCAGAAGAGATGAAAAAGATTCGAATTGATTTTGAAGGGCTCGGCCAAAGGGCAGTTGCTGTTCCAATACCGCCAAATAATATTCGGAATCTCTCTACTGCTGCCAGTCGCATTTATTATATGACGTATCCAACGATGGGCTTGTCCGGGATCGCTTCAGGTGAAGAACGAGCTTTGCATTCATTTGATCTGTCTACAAAAAAAGACCAGCAAATCTTGAGCCCATTAGATGGCTATGAACTTTCGTTCGATGGAAACAAGATTATTTACAAAAATAAGGACTCTTATGGTATAATCGACTCTAAACCTGAAAGTCACAAACCCGGAGACGGTGCCATTTCTCTAACACAAATGAAAATGTTTGTAAATTTTCATGAGGAGTGGGCGGAGGTATTTAATCAAGCATGGAGATTAGAAAGACAGTTCTTCTACTCACCGGAGATGAATGGTGTTGATTGGGCAGCAATTAAGGAGAAATACGGTGCTTTGCTCCCTTATGTCAACAATAGATACGACCTGACATACATCATTGGAGAAATGATTGGTGAACTCGGAAACTCCCATACATACGTTGGGGGAGGGTACTATCCTGAAGTTACGAAGACATTAACTGGTTTGTTAGGCGCAGACTATGAACTGGACAACAAAACGGGTTATTATCGAATCAAGCGCATTCTCATTGGTGATAATTCTAAACCTAATCGAATATCTCCTCTGACACTCCCCGGAATCAATGCTCATACGGGAGATTACATAATAGCAATTAATGGACTTTCTGTACGGTCACCAATGAGCATAGACAGTGTGCTACAAAACACCGTTGGAACTACTATAACGCTCACGCTTAATAACAAGCCAGAGGAAAAAGGGAGCTGGAACGTAAAGGTAAATCCAGTTCAAAGTGAGATGCAGTTGCGTTACAATGACGAGGTAACGAGAAAACGGGAATTGGTGGACAAGCTTTCTGGAGGAAGAATTGGATATGTTTATTTACCAGACATGGAGGCTAATGGGTTAAATGCTTTTGTTCAGCAGTTTTACCCTCAAATACGGAAAGAAGGCCTAATTATTGACGAAAGATATAACGGAGGCGGGTTTGTAGATCAGCTTCTCTTAGAAAGGTTGAGAAGAATACTTGTTGGTATGGAGATGGCACGCCATGGAATGCCTGGGACGATTCCTTCGCCTGTCTTCTATGGATACATGGCATGTTTGATTAATGAGTATTCTGCCTCTGATGGCGACATCTTCCCTTACTACTTCAGGAAATATAATCTTGGACCCCTCATTGGTGAACGCACCTGGGGAGGTGTTCGCGGCATACGTGGATACAGAAATCTCATAGATGGCGGATACGTAACTGTACCGGAGTTTTCAGTTTATGGCTTGAAGAGTGAATGGATCATGGAAAATCATGGTGTTGATCCTGACATCAGGGTCGAACAAACCCCAAAGCTTGTCATGGAGGGGCATGATCCTCAGCTTGAGGAAGCTGTAAAATATTTGCTTGATGAGATCAAGAAATCGCCCAGGAAACTTCCTCCAATTCCTCCATATATGCCTCCATATCCTCCTGAAAATTAAGTAAAATACTCGTGGCGCGGCAAGTAATGTTGACTTGCCGCGCTTTTCGGCAAGTTACATGTTATAATGAAACTTCCAAACGTGGTTCTCGTTTATTTTAACATGTGTTCTCATTTGATTTCAATTGGCGAGGCAAAATTAGTCTGATGTAGCAAAAAAATGACGAAGAATCAGAGAAGCGGTAGGTCTATTCTGGATGATCTACTACACGGCGAATTGAGAAAAAGCATAAAAAGGGATCTCAACGAACTTTACTATTTCTATGTCAATGATGCAGAACGGGAGCGACTGTCAAGAATGGGACGGGGGAGGCGCCTACTTTATTTAACAGTCTGGCTCCTCCGAAGTTTGTTCATGAAGTTGAATCCATCACGTAGAATACTCCTACTCGTAAGTTTTTTATTCCTCTTTTCCGAAAACTGGCATTGGCACAGTGACCAGGTAGATGTAAACATACATGTAAATGTTCTGAGCTTTTTCACGATCCTTTTAATTTTGATGCTCGAACTGAAGGACAAGCTCCTTGCTTTTGATGAGCTTGAAGCTGGAAGAAAGGTGCAGCAAGCACTGATGCCTCATTCTATTCCGGAAATCTCAGGATGGTCAATATGGCTTTATACTCAACCAGCGAATGATGTTGGAGGTGATCTTGTTGATTACATAGATTATGATGGAAACAAATTCGGATTTGCAATTGGTGACATTGCGGGTAAAGGTCTGGGGGCAGCTTTATTAATGTCAAAGCTTCAATCGAGTTTGCGAGCGTTAGCCTATAGGGAAAATTCTCTATGTGAGCTTGGTCGACATCTGAATGAAATATTTAGCCGCGACAGTTTACCCGAAAAATTTGCATCACTTCTGTACATCGTTTTGAAATCGGGAGAAAATCGAGTCGAGCTTCTTAATGCTGGTCACTTTCCCCCGATTATTTTAACAAATGGGGCGACGAAAATACTCTCCAAGGGCGGCCCTGCATTAGGCATTTTAAAGACATCAGTATATGTGGAACAAAGTTTGGAAATGTCAAATGGAGATATCCTGGTAGCGTATTCCGATGGTGTAACAGAGTCGAGAAACTCTTCAGGGGAATTTTACGGAGATGACAGGCTCATCTCAAAGCTATTAAGTTCTAAATCTTCGACCGCGGCAGCGTTGGGGAAGGAGATCCTTGAAGATGTCGAGATGTTTCTCGGGGATGAGCGTCCCAATGACGATCTTTCTCTCGTCGTGATTAAAAAACTTAGCTGATGAATAATAATTAATTTTCTAGTAGCCTCTTTTCATTTTGCTTTCATTTTTGATTTTTAAATTGTGTGTAAAAAGGAGATTAAAGTGAAACTTAAAATCATCTCACTAGTAGCAATCCTGGCCCTAACAGGGTTTGTATTCCAGGGTCACCCGAAGATTTCAAGGCAGCAGGCAGAAAAGATTGCACTCAAGGAAATTAAAGGTGGAAAAATATTGAGTGGCGAATTTGAAAAGGAAGATGGTAAAGAAATCTGGTCGTTCGATATTAAAGTTGGGAAGGGGATAAAGGAAGTATGGGTTGATCCCCAGACAGGTAAGGTAATTAAGGTGGAAAATGAGTCACCTGCTCATGAGTCAAGGGAAAAGTGACCGATCATTTCAACATGGGAGCGCCGGTCATTGGCGCTCCCTTACAATTATATGTTCGCGAGGCAATATGGGAAAACTAATATCAATTTTTTTATTCATATTGATATTTTGTATTTCAGCAAAGCCACAGGGAGACAAGTATCCCTTCACTTTGTCAGATTTCTTGCAATCAGCTCTAAAGCACAACCAAATGGTATTGTCTGCCACCAATCAGCAATCCTCCGCAGCTTTCAGCTCACTGTCTGTTAGAGAGAGCTATTTGCCCCAACTTAACATCGGGTCTCATTTAATCATTGCTCCTTCGAAGGGCTATGATCCAGCTATAACAAATGGCGGCGAATTTGGTGCTCAGATAGGCGGGAGTTACCTGGTCTATGATGGAGGCTCCAAACAGTTGTCTATACGTAAAGCAGAAGTCGGTGTTGAACAGAGCAAAGCCCTGTTAACAACAACGGTGTCCGATGTTTTCTATGTTGTGTCAACTGCCTTCGTTGAAGCTGAAAAACAAGAGAGGGAGCTGGTTGTTCTTCAAAATAATTACAACATGCTTGATGAATATCTCAAGCTAGTTAAAGCACTACATGTTTCCGGGCAGGCAAGTGAATCGGATATTTTGAAGACGATGGTACGAGTCAACAACGCCAGAATCTCATTGGAAACACAAATGGCATCCCTTAAGAATGCACTTGTGAATCTTGCAGTTTATTCAGGTCTGCCGACAGACAGGGTAAAGGAAGTTGATACAAGCTTTACCATTGAACCCACAGATACAGTATTTTTACCCGATCGGAATCCTGAGATTCAAGCTGGAAATCTTCAACTTTATTCTGCTAGCTTGCAGGTTGCCCTCGCAAAGGCACAGATGAAACCAACGATTTCAATTGGCGCTGATGCAGGGGCATTATCTTCTTTACCAAATCTACAGCAGGGATTGACCAACGTTTTTGGCGCCTCGGCAGGGATATATGTATCGATGCCAATAATTACTCTTGGGGCTATCGAAGACAGGGTAAAGTCCGAAGAGGCCATTACGAGGAGTATAGAGGCACAAAATCAGTTTCTTGTTAAGAATCTGGCAAAAGAGTTTGAAATCGCCCGTAGAGGTTACTTTCGATCAATTGACAAATTGAAAGCACTGCGTCAAAACCTCGATGTGGCACTTGAAAATTTATCTCTGTCGAAGGCTAGATTCGCCGGTGGAAGCGGATCGAGTCTCGAAGTGCTAGACGCAATTCAGCTTGTAAATGATGTTCAGATGTCCATAGAGGAGACACGGGCGGATCTTCAGCTTAGTTTGATTGCAATGAAGCGCCTTAACAATTCATGGAGTGTAAGTCAATGAAAAGGATCATCCTCGTTATATTAATGGGTATTTTCTCAATCATTTACGGTTGTGGAAAGAATACGTCAGATGATAAAGTAGCTTCTGCTCCTCGCGCTCTTGTAGAAGTGGCTCGAGCAGAACCTGGATCGATATTCGAACATCTTCATGTTACTGGCAGCTTTATGGTGGTACGTGACCAGAAGATCAAATCCCCCATTGCTGGAAAAATTCTGAATGTTTACGTGCTAGAAGGTGATAACGTAAAAAAAGGTGATGCAATAGCGACTCTAATTTCAAAAGAGTCGGATGCCATCATCACTGGAGCAAAGCAACTCCTGCAAATAGCACAGACAGAAAAGGAGAAGCAAGATGCCCGGAAAGCTTTGCGTCTCGCTGAAGAAACAGCGTCAAAAATAAACGTTGCTGCACCATTTTCAGGAATAGTCAACACTCGTTTTGTTTCTGAGGGAGAATATATAAGTGAAGGAACGGATATTGCCGAGGTCATTGATCTGCGAACAGCATATTTTCTTGCAGATGTTCCGGTTGAAGATTTGCCTAAACTCAAAATTGGCCAACGTGTCGTCTTGAGCGTCCCAGGCTTGCAAGGAGACATTGCAGATGGGAGCGTTGCGGCTTTCAGTCCTTCGGCGGATCCTAACAGTCAGACAATTAAGGTTCGAATAACTTTGTACAGGACCCATGGTCTTATTAAATCGGGGACCTTTGGGACAGCCGATATTCTTGTCGGTGAGCATGTTGGAACGCTTGTTGTTCCCAAACCAGCGGTTTATCATGATGATGAGCTAAACAAATATTTCGTAGTCAAAATTCAAGGCGATACCCTGGCTTTGCTTACGCCTGTTGACGTTGGTGTGTCAGACACATTGCACGTTGAGATTAAGAGTGGTCTCAAACCTGGAGACCTCGTAGCGACAGTTGGTGGATATGGACTTCCTGATTCGACCCTGGTAATTGTGAAAAAGGTTAACTGAAAAATAGTGTGAGGAACCTGGAATGAACTGGTTTCAATTTGTCGAGCGACACCAGAAGGCGATAATTTTCACAGCGGTAGTTTTAAGCCTGGCGGGAGTATTTGCACTATTTAGAATGCCTATATCTTTGTTTCCAAACATAGATTTCCCGCGCATTGTGATGATAGCTGATAATGGTGAAGAACCGGCGGACAGAATGATGATAGAAGTAACAAGACCCCTTGAGGAAGCTGCCCGATCTATTCCTGGAGTCGTGCTTGTTAGATCAGCAACGAGTCGGGGTTCTTCTGAAATATCGATAAACTTTAGCTGGGGGACAGACATCATTCAGGCGCTTCAACTTCTTCAAGGGAAGGTTTCAAGCATAAGGAATCAACTCCCTCCTACAGTTTCAATTGATATTGAGCGGATGAATGCAACTGTTTTTCCAATAGAGGGATTCAGCCTGACTTCTGATTCTCTTGATCAGGTTCAGCTGAGAGATCTGGCTTATTATGTCATCCGTCCAGCTCTCGTCAGGGTAAATGGCGTTGCTGAGGTGAGAATTGTCGGTGGTAAGAAAAGAGAGTTTCTCGTCAAAGTCGATCCTCAAAAGCTGCAAAGCTATCAGCTAAGCATAGGCGATGTTTCAAGTGCGATCCAGAAAACAAATTTTGTCTCGGCGACGGGATTGGTTGAGCGGAATTATCAGATTTATCTGAGTTTAGTCAATGGACTGTACAGTGATATAAATGAAATAAGTAAGACTGTAGTTGCATTCAGAAATAATATGCCCGTCACAATTGGAGATCTGGCAACAGTATTACCATCTGAGAAAATTGAATACATTCGTGTTACAGCCGATGGCAAAAAGGCAGTTCTTGTAAACATTATAAGACAGCCAGGGGGAAACACAGTTCAGATTGGAAGAGACATCAGGACTGAGCTGACAAAACTGCACGCTGTAATACCACCGGGGGTAAAAATAAAATATTTTTATGATCAAGGAGACTTCATAAGCAGCTCAATTGGGAGTGCGCGTGATTCATTATTGATTGGAATCATATTAGCAATAGTTGTCCTATTCCTTTTTTTAAGAAGTTTTCGAATTAGTGCTGTTGCAGTTTTGAGTGTACCTGCCGTCGTTGCCACTACGTTGTTTTTCTTGTATGCTTCGGGAGAGACTTTGAACATTATGACGCTGGGTGGGATTGCCGCAGCTATTGGATTAATAATCGACGACACAGTCGTCCTCATTGAAAATATTTTCAGACATTTGCGTCTGGAAGGTGGAAAGATCAGAGATGCGGTTTCATCTTCGTTAAAGGAACTCCTTCCAGCAGTAGTTGGGTCAAGTTTAAGCACGGTTGTGGTTTTCTTGCCATTTGCTTTTTTAACGGGTGTTTCAGGAGCATTTTTTAAATCGTTGGCACTGACAATGGCAGTAGCGCTTATCGTTTCTCTTGTTTATTCAATTACTCTTGTTCCTCTCTTATCGGAAAAATTCATAAAGCAAAAAGATGCTGATAAGGAGCTTCACCGGGAAGAGACCTCGAAACACTGGATTGCAAAAAAGTATGAAAAGAGCTTGAAAGCATTGGTGAAATTGAGAATATTATCACCTGTATTTATCCTTGTCTTACTAACCGCAACGTATTTTTTGTACCATAGCATCGGAAGTGGATTTATGCCGGATATGGACGAAGGGTCGTTTGTCCTGGATTATTCATCGCCACCGGGAACGAGCCTGGATGAAACTAACAGGATGCTTGATAACGTAGAAAAAATAATAATGTCAATTCCAGAAGTCGATTCTTATTCGAGAAGAACAGGAACTCAGCTTGGATTTTTCATAACAGAACCGAATACGGGCGATTTTTTAATAAAGTTGAAAAAAAATCGCAGTCGATCGGTGTTCCAGATCATAGATGAACTTCGCACAAAAATCGAGATGAGTGAACCAGCACTGAGGATAGATTTTGGTCAGGCTATGCAGGATCTTATTGGAGATTTGACCAATACGCCAGCGCCAATCGAGATAAAGGTTTTTGGTCCTGATCAACAGACAATTGAGTCTGTCGCACGGCAAGTTGCGGATTTAATAAAAACAGTGCCTGGAGTGGTGGATGTATTTAATGGCATCGTCATTTCTGGACCGTCTATCGTTGTTCGTCCAGATCCCATTAAAGCTGCACGTGCAGGACTCAGTTTCGACGAAATTCAATCCCAGCTTCGCACTATCATGGAAGGGAATGCCGATACGTATGTGCTTCGTGGTGAGAAGTTGATTGCGGTCAGGGTTCGTTACCCTGGAGCATATCGTTCGTCACTTCAGCAAATCGAGGATGCCCGGATAAAGTCGGCCAACGGATTTTTTGTCAGGATTAAAGATGTTGCTGATATAAACGTTCTAAAGGGACAGAGTGAGATAGACAGGGAAGATTTGAAAATCATGGTGCCAGTCACGGCCAGGCTATCTGGAAGAGATCTGGGGAGTGCAATATCTGACATAAAGCGAGTACTCTCTGCCAGGTTGTTACTTCCGCAGGGTGTTACCTACTCGTTTGGCGGACAGTATCAAAGTCAGCAAGAATCATTCATTGGGTTATTAATTGTTCTAATTACAGCTTCTCTATTGGTGATGCTCGTCCTCCTTTTTGAGTTTGAAAGCTTTAGCGTCCCGGTTATCGTTTTTTCTACAAATCTTGCATCCTTGTTTGGCGTCTTACTCGCGCTTCACCTGACTAATATAACCTTTAACATCTCTAGTTTTGTCGGAATGATAATGATGGTTGGGATTGTTGCCGAGAATGCAATTTTTATAATTCACATGTCTAAGAGGTTTGAGGCCAGCGGAATGAAGCCTGAAGATGCAATCATCGAGGCTTCAAAGGTAAGAGCGCGTCCAATTCTAATGACGACCATTGCAGCTGTATTTGCTTTGGCACCTCTCGCACTGGGTATAGGCGCCGGCGCTCAAATGCAGCAACCTCTTGCAGTTGCTGTCATTGGTGGATTTTCTGTGTCTTCGTTCCTCCTGTTGTTTCTTCTTCCTGGAACTTACATCCTCTTTAGCAGGAAATAGATAATACCTATGAGAATCCTCCTTGTTGAAGACGATCAAAGCTTGCAGCGAACCTTGAAAAAGTTGTTCTCGACGCAGCACTTTGCTGTCGATGTTACGGCGAGTGGAAGAGAAGCAGTTTTTCTAGCCAAAACGAACGATTATGATGTCGTTGTCCTTGATTTAATGCTACCTGACCTGAATGGCTTGGAAGTATGCACTCAACTGAGAAAAGGGTCTGTAAACGTTCCAATACTAATGCTTACAGCTCTTGATGAAGTTGAAGACAAGATTCGCGGACTTGATAGTGGTGCCGATGATTATCTTCCAAAGCCTTTTCATGCGGGAGAGCTTCTTGCGCGCATTAGAGCCCTGCATCGTAGACAATCTGAAGATAAACATCCTCTCCTTACTGCAGCCGATCTTGTGTTGGATCCGATCTCACTGACCGTCAAAAGAGGAGGTAGGAGGGTAGAATTATCAAACAAAGAATTTGCCCTTTTGCAATACCTGATGGACAACAAAGGCAAAATTTTAACAAGGGAGCAAATTTCAGAGCATGTATGGGACATTAACTTCGATCCACGGAGCAATGTCATTGATGCGTTTATTAGACTTCTACGTAAAAAGATAGATGAAGGATTTGAATTAAAATTAATTCGCACAGTGAGGGGAACTGGATATATACTGAGCGAAGGAGATGAAAATTGACAATCAAGTTGCGGATCGCAACATTCTTTACGATTGCGTATGCTGCAGTAGTACTGATGCTGAGTTATGCGTTATATGAAATTAACGAAACTTCCTCTCGTGACTCTTTTGTGTTTGCACTAAAATCAGCCACGCAAAGTGTGGTTGACAGGTTATCGGAAACAGATCTAAGCACCACATCAGGTTTGAAGGAAGATTTGCAGGAAGCAATTTCAATATTCGAAAATAAGCTGGGCATACTTCATATAACAGTTTTTGATTCGACAGGGAGAGAAATTATCTCACTTAATCCAATAGTGCCTGGCAAAGTCGAGAATGTCGCCACAATGAACAATGATGTCATCCGACTCGTAGAGTCAGGCCATAGGTATATCGGGATTCGTCGTGGCTTTGAGATTGGTGAAAAGCCAGTTGGGACGGTTTATGTTTATGCGTCCTCTTCATATCTTGAAGAATCTAAAGATCGACTCAGGAATATCTTGGCTATCCTAGCGCCAGTGTCTATAATTTTGGTGGCTGTTGGTTCATTATTTCTATCTAAGCGCGCGTTGAAACCTCTTGACGCTGTCGCTGCCGAAATTGATAAAATTGAGGTAAATAAATCGCTCAGGCCAATTCCAGTTCCCAACTCGAAGGACGAAATTAGAAAGGTCAGTGAATCTTTCAACGATCTTGTAATGAGGCTGCAAAGCCTTTTTAAGCTGGAAAGGAATTTTATTGTAGACGCTTCACATGAGCTCAAAACACCACTGACGGTTATACAAACTGAAATTGAAATGCTTTTAATGAATCAGCATCTATCTAATTCAGAAATTGAGAATTTAAGAAATTTGCAGTTAGAGGTGGAGCGTGCTGTAAAGATTGCAACTGACTTAATATTCTTTTCGCGCTTGGAATTGTCAGATGGTTTGAAAGTCACCGAGCATATTGATATGGATGGCTTGGTTGCGGAAGTTGTTAGTCGTTTGAATAATTTAGCTTCATCAAAAGGTGTAAAAATGGAGGTTCATCTTGAATCTGGTACAACTCTCCTCGCAAATAGAGATTCACTTGGGAGAGCTTTCTCCAATGTAATTGAAAATGCGATTAAATATAACGACAAATCAAAGTCTACACGTGTGGTTGTGGTCAAAACAGAACGAAAAAAGGATTACTGTTTTTTTACAGTATCAGACAACGGCATTGGCATAAATTCAGAAGATCTGCCATATATATTTAATCGTTTTTATCGGACCAAAGAGGCAAGAGGGAGTGAGGTTCAAGGGAGCGGATTGGGATTGTCCATTACTAAAAAGATAGTAGAGGAACACAGGGGCACTATTGAAATTCTAAGCAAGCCGGGTGAAGGAACTTCGGTTCTAATAAGAATTCCAATCTTTCATTAGAATTAATTTTTATCCTTTTCATTCTCCCTCCTTATTCTTAGATTTTCTCTATATGAGAGTAACAAGAGCTGAAATAAACCTGACAGCTGTAGAGTACAATATTAAGCAAATCAAGGAGAGAGTTGGCTCTTCTACCAAAATAATGGCGGTGGTGAAGGCAAATGCCTATGGACATGGCATGGTGCAGGTGGCAAAAAGCGCACTAAAGGCTGGTGCAGCTTATCTTGGTGTTGCCCTGGTTGAGGAGGCTATCGAACTCAGGAAATATGTAACTACTCCAATACTGGCTTTCTCCCCCCCTGTGGAAGACAACATTGAGTCTTTTGTTCGATTCGACATTGATGCAACAATTACTTCGATGGAAACTGCTTATGCACTGAATGGTATTGCTCGCAACGCGGGTAAGAAAGCTCGCGTTCAGATAAAAGTCGATACTGGAATGGGAAGGATCGGTTTTTTCCCTAAGGAAGCCTTAGAGGCAGCTCGATTAATTTCTCGGCTTGACTCTTTGCAGCTGGTTGGCGTATTCTCTCATTTCGCCACTTCCGACGAACGAAACAAGGAATATGCGCGCAGGCAGCTTTTGACGTTTAGGAAATTAAAGGAACAAATGTGCGATGTCGGAGTTGCCTCTGATGTTATGTTTCACATTGCTAATAGCGGTGCTATTCTCGACTTGAGGGAATCTTATTTTGACATGGTAAGACCAGGAATTATGATGTATGGCTATTATCCATCTCACGAGACCAGTCAGTCTGTGCCAGTAAAAATTCCTCTTCGACTAATTTCTGAAATTGTCCTCATAAAGAATTTTCCTCTTGGAGCAAGTGTCAGTTACGGGAGAAGGTATTTCACGCTGCGTAAAAACGCGCGAATTGCGGTTGTACCAATAGGATATGGTGATGGCTACTCGAGGTTGTTATCTGGCAGGACAAGCGTTCTGATTAGGGGGAAGCGATACCCTGTAGTTGGAACCATAACTATGGACCACATAATGGTTGATTTGGGAACTGAGTACAGTATCCAGACAGGAGATCAGGTTACATTAATTGGGCAGGATGGTGAAGAAAAGATAACTGCATGGGACATTGCGGATGCTTTAGGGACAATTCCTTACGAAGTTTTGTGCATGCTTAACAGCAGAGTTCCAAGGTTATATTCTGGAGATATTTCAATCACAAATGACTGAAAGAGAAATGAAGATTTACGCAATAATCATGGCAGGGGGTGTAGGTTCAAGATTTTGGCCTAAGAGCAGAGAAAGTATGCCAAAGCAGTTTCAGGCTGTTTTTGGAGAAAAGACATTGTTCCAGCGGACCTGGCAGCGAATCACCAAGCTCGTAAGGCCACAGAATGTTTATGTTATAACTAATCAGATTCAAAAAGGTGTTGCTCTCAGTCAAATACCTGAGCTGTCGGAATCAAACGTCATAGCCGAACCATTCGGACGAAATACCGCACCCTGTATTGCTACTGCAGCGTCTGTTATCTCTTCTAAGTCTGAAGATTCAGTAATGATTGTTCTTCCTTCTGATCACCTCATCTCACAGGAAGACAATTATATTGAACAGCTAAGAAATGCAGTTCAAGTTGCCGACAAAAGAAAGAGTCTGGTTACCTTGGGCATCAGGCCAACTCATCCTGAGACTGGATTTGGATATATTCATTTTGAAAAAGAAGTTGAAGATATTGAATTAAGAAATTACGGAGCAAGAAAAGTCATAGGATTCAAAGAGAAACCGGATCCGGAAACGGCAGCTAAGTTTGTTGAAAGCGGTGAATATCTATGGAACAGCGGTATGTTTGTCTGGAGAACAGACGTTATTGTCAGGGAGCTCGAGAAGAATCTTGTTCATTTTTCCGATTTTTATGATCAGTTGCGCATGGCATTTGGCTCATCCGACTTTGACAGGATATTGAATGAATTTTACTTGCGAGTAAATTCCATCTCAATTGATTATGCTGTCATGGAAAAAGCGTCAAATGTGCTTACCATACCGAGTAACTTTGTCTGGAGCGATGTTGGATCGTGGGATGAAGTCTACAGGTTGAGTGACAAGGATAAACAGGGGAACACATTCGTAGGAGATGTCATATCATTCGAGAGCTCAAACAATTTTGTTATGGGTAATAATCGCCTTATAGCTCTTGTTGGGATAAATGACGTGGTAGTCGTCGAAACAGACGATGCATTATTAATTTGTCGAAGAGGGAAATCTCAATCCGTTAAGGAGATTGTGGACTTGCTGAGGAAAAAAAATCGTCAGGATCTCGTTTGACTTGCGTGAAACTCCTTATTGCTGGAATATTCGCTCTTGCGTTGATTGGATGTTCATCAACCGTCAGGTTCACCTCAGCCAGCGGAGAGATGGGCTCTGATCTAACTGCAACTCACGTCAATAGTGATAAATCACTTTTGACAGTTGAAGGGATAGCTTCTTTTTATTCCTATGAATTCAATGGAGAAAAAACGGCAAGCGGAGAGGTTTTTGACAAGAATGCTCTAACAGCCGCTCACCGTGAATTTCCTTTTGGCACAATTCTTCGTGTTACAAATCTCGAGAATGGCAAAACTGTGATTGTGACTGTCAACGATCGGGGGCCACAACGGCCAGATCGCATTCTGGATTTGTCGGAGGCAGCCGCACGGACGATTGGGTTGCTAAAAAATGGCACTGCCAGGGTCAGGATTGAGGTGATCAGGTGGGGAAGAAACCTAGTCAAATAAAAAAATATGATTCGGCTGGACAGACGGTTATCAGCTTCTGGTTCACGACCTTCGATTGGAACATATGGTTGATACTCGCATAAAAGGTTATCTCTATATTTTTGCTGCTGCAGTATTCTGGGGATCTTCAGGGACATTAGCTCGGTTTTTGTTCACTCACTTGTTTCCAACATTTCTTGTGGTAGAATCGAGGGTCATGATTGCTGGATTAGTGCTGATTTTATCATTACTTATTTACAACAGGAATCTATTAATTGTTCGACCCCGGGATCTCGGAGATTTTGCCCTTCTGGGAGTGTTTGGGATCGCAGCATCGAACTACACTTACTATGCCGCAATGCAGATCACAGGAGTTGGAATTGCGATACTTATGCAATATACAGCTCCCGTTCTTGTTGCAGCATATGCTATTTTGGCGAAGCACGAAAAGATTACGCCTGTAAAAATTCTTGCAATAGGTCTTTCTCTATCGGGTACAGCAATATTACTGGGAGCATTCAGTTCCAATGTGAAACTGACATCAACGGGAATCGTCCTCGGCATTCTGTCTGCGATCTTTTTTGCATTTTTTAATGTGTACAATCGCGTAGCGGCAAAGCATTATAGTACATGGACTGCTCTTGCATATTCTCTACTTTGTGCTTCGCTGTTCTGGATCCTGTTCGATTATGCTTTTCCATCCACTTGTGCCGGCATTAAAGTTATGCATCTACCTACCTTGTTAATCTTTTCTATGACATCTGTCTTGATACCATACTACTTCTACTTCACCGGATTGAAGTATCTTGTGCCGTCTACAGCGGTCATTGTGTCGACTCTTGAGCCTGTTGTTGCGATTGTTACAGCGTACCTTTTTTTGGGCGAAAAGATGAGCGTATCCCAACTGGCAGGTGGTGTCTTAGTGATTTTGTCAGTAGTTGTTCTCGAGCAATTTCAACAATGAAGTCAGAGCGAAGAATAAGAAAAATCCAGAATGTCATTGGGAAGAGGCAGCCGGATCTTACTGTGGTTCTGGAAAATATACACGACCCGCATAATGTTAGTGCAATATTGCGGTCATGTGACGCTGCTGGGATACTAAATGTAAATCTAGTTTACAATACAGAGCAATTTCCAAAACCAGGGAAAAAAAGTTCAGCCAGCGCCTACAAGTGGGTAGACTCAAGGAGGTTTCGATCAATAGATGAATGTTTCTTACAGTTGAAAAAGGAGGGCTTCCTAATTGCTGCGAGCATTGTTTCCGGGGATTCAGAAGATCTGTACAAGTTAGATCTGACGAAGAAAGTTGCGCTTGTCTTTGGCAATGAGCATCGCGGTGTGTCGGAAGACGCTGCAGAAAAGGCCGATATCCTGTTTCATATTCCAATGTTTGGCATGGTGCAAAGTCTAAATGTTTCAGTTGCGTGCGGGATAACCATATATGAGGCTTTGAGACAGCGGCTAACAAGCGGAGGTTACGATATACCCAAGATTTCCGGTGATGATTTTCAGAGCATGATTTCTGACTGGTTGAAGCGGTAAGTTCTTTCTTTCACTTTTGCGGATGGTCAGTCTTAAATACACTTAGATGCACTCTTGCTTGAAATTGTTTCATCAGGTCATGATATTTGAGGAGTTAAATACGGAGCGGGAAATGAATGCTCATTCGATATGGAACAAATGGTGTCAAATATTATAAGGTTTTGAGATATCAGTTGGACAACTAATTTCAAATTTGATAAGGAGAGTGATCATGATACCGGAAATTTACACTGAACTTCAATCCCGGATTCAGTCTGAGATGCGTGCGTTTGTAAAAAATGACTTATCCAGGGAGCTGTTGATTGATTTGGATGCTGACAAAATCAGATATCCAAGGGAGTTCATTGAAAAAGCAGCAAAAAGAAAATTGCTGGGTTTGAGATTTCCAGAGGAATACGGTGGTCGCGGACTTGGATGGAAGGAAGAAATTGTGGCGCTTGAAGAGGTGGGAGTGTTAGGTACCACTCTACCTTGTCTCTATTCGCTCGTGAGTATAGTTGGTGAAGCAATTTACAGATTTGGAACAGATTACCAAAAGGAGAAATATCTTGTCCCGACGATTTTAGGAAAGTTGACAACGGCCGAGGGACTCACTGAGCCGCGTGGCGGGTCAGACTTTTTTGGGGCTACAACAACAGCGCGCAGGGAAGGTGATTACTATGTCATCAATGGTCAGAAGAGATTCATCGTTGGAGCTGAGGGTGCAGACTATTTCTTCATATATGCTCGTACAAGGAATGACTCGAACGGCAAGCATTCCATGAGTGCGTTTCTGGTAGATAGAGGGATGGGTGTCGAGGTGCACCATCTTTATGGCTTAATGGGTACCCGCGGTGGAGGTACAGGAAGAATCGTTCTGAACAACGTTCGCGTCCCCAAAGAAAATCTCGTGGGCGAAGAAAATGGCGCCGAGGCCATATTTAATCAAATGATGATTCCTGAGAGAATGACCAGCGCCGCAGGAGCCATTGGTATGGCGAGAGCTGCTCTTGAGATAGCGGCTCGTTACAGCAATAAGAGAAAGGCATTTGGTCAGAAAATACGTTCTTTCGAAGGAGTCAGCTTTAAGATTGCAGACAGTCTGACAAGACTTGATGCAGCCAGAGCACTTGTTCATGCTGCTGCTCAGGTGGTGGACAGCGAGGTAAATCCTTCTATACAGCGAAGACTTGTGTCTGAAGCAAAAAAAATGGCTACGGATACGGCATGGGAAGTAATTAACAACGCAATGCAAGTGATGGGCGGGATTGGTTATACAAACGTTTTCCCGATAGAACGATTGATGAGAGACGCTCGACTGATAATGATCTGGACTGGTACAAATGAAATAATGAACCTTGTAATTCAGCATGAGTATTATAAGCAACTCCTGACTCCAGATGGTGATTTTGCAGTCAAAGATGTTCGTAATGTTGAATTTGATGCTCCTGGCTCCGAAAAGACCGAGGAAATAGTTTATGAATAACCCCTCATTACCAGACCTCTTTTCCGCTGACCAAGGCTGTCAAATCGGTTAGCGGCATAAAGGAGCATTCATGATTTGATTTTCTTCCCTCGCTCATGTATAATACATATGGGCGGAGCGAACGATGGCAGAAACAACGACACTCAAGGAACTCATCGAAAGCCTGACAACAGTTGGTAAGTTGTGGCAACCTCTTGAAAACAATTGGGTGCTCTGTTACGCATGCGGCCATAGGTGCAGGATAAAACCCGGTCGACAGGGGATATGCAAGGTTCGCTTTAACGAGGATGGGCTATTGCGCGTTCCCCACGGATATGTTGCCGATATCGCTCTTGATCCAATCGAGAAGAAACCCTTTTATCATGTTCTCCCTGGCTCAAAAGCTCTAAGCTTTGGAATGCTTGGATGCGATTACCACTGTGCTTATTGTCAAAACTGGATTACAAGTCAAGCTTTGAGAGATCCAGTTGCTGGAATTCATCCACAGCGAATTTCCGCTGAGGAAATTGTGGAGTATGCTGTCAGGCTTGACTCACCTGTTATAGTGTCGACCTACAATGAGCCTTTGATTACAAGTGAATGGTCAGTTGAAGTTCTGGAACTGGCGAAGAAGTATGGGATTCGTGGAGCGTTTGTGTCGAACGGAAATGCAACAAAAGAGACACTCGAGTATATCAAGCCCTATGTTGATTTGTATAAGGTTGATCTAAAGGGATATGATGACAAGCGATACAGACAACTTGGTGGTAAATTAGAAACTGTACTCAACACCATAGGAATGCTCCATGAAATGGGATTCTGGGTGGAAGTCGTGACACTACTTGTGCCTGGATTTAATGATGCTGATGAGGAGCTGCGTGGGCTGACGAAGTTTATAGCGGGTGTGTCAAGAAATATACCGTGGCACATAACTGCATTTCACCAGGATTACAAAATGGAAGACCACGAGAATACTGATTCGAGATCGTTGATTCGAGCAGCTGAAATTGGGAAAAGTGCGGGTTTAAACTTTGTGTATGCAGGGAATATCCCGGGATTTGTTGGCAAATGGGAGAATACCTACTGCCCGTCATGCGGTGCACTTTTAATTGAGCGAACGGGGTTCGCTGTGCTTCGAAACAATATAGTTGATGGATCATGTCACAAATGCGGGACAAAAATCCCGGGCGTTTGGAAATGACAATTAGTCTAAGCGATATTGAGAAGAAGGCCCTACTATCCATTGCACGTCGTGCTGTCGAGGCTGTAGTTCGAGATGATAAATATACGCCAGATGATCCAGGCTTTGATAATCTCAGGGAGAAATTGGGTGCATTTGTAACTCTTCATGAGAACGGTGAACTTCGTGGATGCATTGGTTACATCGAATCGCGCACACCTTTGTTTGAGACTGTTGCAGAGGTTGCAGCAAAATCAGCTGTTGCAGATCCAAGGTTCGAACCCGTTTCGGAAGGCGAGATTGACAACCTGGATATAGAAATCTCAATACTTTCAAAGCCTCAGATAGTGGAGGATATATCTCAAATTAAAGTTGGACGAGATGGTCTTATTATGGAGAGGGGCTTTTACCGCGGCCTCCTTTTGCCTCAAGTGGCCACTGAGAATGGCTGGACGAGGGAAGAATTTCTCAAGTATACCTGTCTCAAAGCGGGTATGTCTGTGGACTGTTATAAAGATCCTGCTACAAAAATTTACTCCTTCACAGCGTTAGTGTTCTCGGAGAAGGAGCTGATTGACAATGGTGAGGCTCTCCAAGATGAGCAATGAAAATTTCATAAGGCCTCCCGCTGTTGCAGGATTGTTTTATCCTGCCGATAGGAATGTCTTAAAGAGAACGGTCGAAGACCTTCTTGCAGCAGCAAGTAATGTAACCATGGACGAGAAGCAATCCAATATTATTGCATTGATATGTCCACATGCAGGTTATCAATATAGTGGACAAACTGCCGGATATGCATATGCATCCGTGAGAAATAAATCTTTTGAGACTGTCGTGATTGTATCGCCCAGCCATAGAGAGTATTTCGATGGTATATCTGTGTTTTCAGGAAATGGGTATTCGACGCCTTTGGGTACTGTTTCGATCGATACTGATTTGCGTGATGCCTTGTGTAATTCGGGAAAAGGTCTTGTAGAAACATCAAGGAACGGTCATAGGAGTGAGCATGCGATTGAAGTCCAGCTCCCATTTCTTCAAATCGCTATAGGTGAATTTAAGCTCCTTCCAATCGTAATGGGGGATCAAAAGTCCCAATATTGTTTTTCCTTAGGTCAATTGCTGGCAGATGTGTTAAAGAATACGAACTCCCTTATCGTAGCCAGTTCAGATTTATCTCATTATCATGATTATCAATCAGCAAACGAACTGGATGCTATATGTCGCGACGATATAGTAAGGGGCAGTGCAGATGATTTGATGCGAGACATCGAGTCAGGTAATTGCGAAGCCTGCGGTGCAGGTCCGATAGCTGCCGTAATGGTGGCTTCTAAGTTATTGGGAGCGTATGAGTGGAAGGTTTTACATCACTGTAATTCGGGAGATACTGGGGGTGATAAGTTTTCCGTGGTTGGCTACTTAGCTGCGATTGCCAGGGGAAAAAATAAGTGAAATTTGTATTGGTTGGAGCAGGGAAAGTCGGGACGAGTCTGACAGGCGCTCTGGTTTCAAAGGGTTGGCAATGTGCAGCTGTGGTCCATACACATTCCCGGGTTGATATTGATTACAAGGTTAGAAGGATTCTTGCATCAAAGGTTGTTCCGATTGAATCCTTGAAGGACATCGATTACGATGTGATGATTATTTCAGTGAAAGATGACTTCATTGGAAGCGTTGTTCAAAAGCTAATGGTTAATTCAATAGCTAACTGGGAAGGGAAGTTTGTATTTCACACAAGTGGAACTCTTGGGTTAGATTCCCTTTACATGATCGAGAAAATGGGTGGAGCGGTTGGTTCTCTTCACCCCATGGCGCCTTTTCCAAATAAATATGATGTATCTCGTGCATTTGGGATTTATTATGATTTCTTGGGTTCGCCTTCCGCAGAGAGAGTAGTCAGGGCTATGGTTAAATTATTGGACTCAAAGATAATTGTTTTGAAATCAACTGATCAAAAGATTTTTTTGCACATTGCCAGCGTATTCTCGTCTAACTTTGTAACAATTTTACTCCTTGCAGCTGAAAATATCATGTCAGAAAAGTGTGGCATTGCAAAATCAAAAGAGATCCTCAACCCAATCGTATCATCATCGGTCCAGAATTTTTTTCGCATGAATGGGATAGAGGCTCTAACAGGTCCACTTGTAAGGGGAGATACTAATGTTGTTAAATCGCATTTGAAATTTCTTGAAAATGAGCCAGACATTTTACAGCTTTACAAATCGGTCTCAAAACTTGGAATAGAACTTTTGTCGAGAGATAGTTCATTTAGAAAAAATAAACAATCTATTACGAAACTTGCGAAACTATTGGAGGAATTTTCATGAAGGCATTGATAGCCAGCGGTGGCAGAGGTACAAGGCTACGGCCAATAACTCATACGCAAAACAAGCACTTGATTCCTATTGCAAATAAGCCAATACTTCACTATGCAATAGAAGCAGCAGTAGAGGCGGGAATAAAGGAAATCGGGATAGTTGCAAACGCAGACAATGACGAGGTGCCCCGTGCTATTGGTGATGGATCTCAATGGGGAGTCAAGATAACGTACATCCCACAGGAAGCACCACTTGGTTTAGCCCACGTCGTAAAAATCTCCGAGTCGTTCATTGGTGATGACAAGTTCATATTTTACCTCGGCGATAATATGGTAGTTGGTGGGATAAAAAAGTATATCGACGCATTTGAAAGTAGCGACGCAAATTGTTTTTTGACACTGGCAAAGGTTAAAGATCCAGAGCGTTTTGGGGTTCCAGAGATTTCGAATGGTAAAATTGTTCGGGTTGAAGAAAAACCAAGTAAGCCAAAGAGCCATTTTGCAGTGGCTGGTATTTATTTGTATGACAGCAACATATTTGAAGCCGTCAAAGGGATTGTCCCCAGCGCAAGAGGTGAACTTGAAATATCCGATGCGCATCAATATCTGATAGACCACGGATTTAAAATTGGCTTTGCAGAGATTACCGGATGGTGGAAAGATACGGGGAAGCCAACTGACTTACTGGAAGCTAATCGCTTAGTCCTCGAGAACATGGATCCAAAAACCGAGGATGACGTAATTGTAGATTCAGGAAGCGATGTGGCTGGGAGAGTCATACTTCAAAAAGGATGCAAAATATTTAACAGTAAAGTTAGGGGTCCAGCTATTATTGGCGAAAACGCTATAATCGAAAATAGCTACATTGGTCCATTTACCTCAATAGGTGCAGGAACAGTAGTTCGGAATAGCGAAGTAGAGTATAGCATAGTTTTGAAGGAATGCCGCATCATTGATGCCGGAATCAGGATTGAGGGGAGTTTGCTTGGAAACGACGTAGAAATTATACGCACCGATGGGAAACCCCGTGTCCAGAGATTCATGATTGGTGATCAGAGTCGCGTTGAAGTGCCGTAATTTTTTTTGCCGAGGGACTCTTTTGTTTGGTTATGTGATCAAATTAATATATTAACTACCAGAAGAAAAGGAGACGAAAGGTGGCGTATGAAACTTTAAAGTTGACCATCGAGGACGGAATTGCAACGATAACTATTAACCGTCCAGAGAAGCTAAATGCATTGAACGCCGATGTGATTGCGGAGTTAGAGGATGCCTTGAAATTTGTCGAATCCAATACTACCACCCGGGCACTAATCATTACCGGGGCAGGTGAGAAAGCCTTCGTGGCTGGCGCTGATATTTCTGAGCTCAACACCCTTGACGTAATCTCGGGGAAAGAATTCGCTGAAAGAGGCCAACAGGTCTTCAATTACATAGAAAAATTTTCCAAGCCTGTGATTGCTGCAGTAAATGGATATGCACTGGGTGGAGGAAGTGAGCTGGCGTGGGCATGCCACTTTCGTTTAGCTTCTGAAAATGCGAAGTTCGGTCAGCCAGAGGTAAATCTTGGGATAATCCCTGGTTATGGGGGAACACAGCGCCTTGTTAGACTCGTCGGTAAAGGAAGGGCAACTGAATTAATACTCCTCGGGAATCAGTTTGATGCCAGGACCGCATTTGAATGGGGTTTGGTAAACAAGGTTGTACCGTTGCCACAGCTAATGAATACTGCTTATGAACTGGCAAAAACTTTGGCAGCAAAGGCGCCTGTTGCGATTCGTCTAGCCCTGCAGGCTCTAAATGCAGCGGTGCAGCTCCCTCAAGACGAAGGAATGAAAATAGAGGCACAACTGTTTGCGCTTTGTTGTGGGACTGATGACCACAAGGAAGGGACGAGAGCTTTTCTTGAGAAGCGTAGCCCTGTGTGGAAAGGCTCATAAAGCAGGCTAATTCATCTCAATATTTCCGAAATCATCGATATTAAAATAATAGCTGGCGGTATCTTCCATGGCTAAAGGGGATAACTTCTAAATCTCATTCGAATCTTGCAGTTATTATGAAAAATGTGTTGAAGAAGTTTTTGGCTTTCCAATTCAACGACAAAGCGGAGACAATGCGTCTTATAAAATTTTTACTTATTTGTTTGTAAATTATAGCAGAATGAAATCAAAAAGTTCGAAGGGCCGTGTGGTAGTCGCCATGAGTGGAGGTGTTGATTCCTCTGTAGCAGCAGCTCTGCTCAAACAAGAAGGTTATGACATCATTGGAATTACAATAAAAACATATAACTACGAAGATGTTGGAGGTAATGGCAGCCGCGATTCAAGCTGCTGCTCATTGGATGGCATCAATAGGGCGAGGTCTGTTGCTGCACAGTTTGACTTTCCCCACTACATCTTGGACTTTTCCCAGAGATTCAAGGAAGAAGTCATAAATTCCTTTGTCCACGAATACCTTGCTGGTAGGACTCCAAATCCGTGTGTGATTTGTAATAAGAAGATTAAGTGGGAGTATCTTTTGGAAAAAGCCGATTCTTTAGGGGCTGATTTTGTTGCTACTGGACACTATGCCCGGGTCAGGTTTGACAGCATGTTAAACAGGTATGTTCTTTCTAGAGGGAAGGACAGGAATAAAGATCAATCTTATGCATTGTATGGACTAAGTCAAGATTGCCTCAGCAGGACAATTTTTCCGTTGGGAGAAATGACAAAACCTGAGGTGAGAGAACTTGCCAATAGACTTGGACTCGCAAGTGCAAATAAGCACGAAAGCTACGAGATATGTTTTATCGCTGATAACGATTACAGAAGATTTCTGAGAGAGACAGTCCCGCAGCTAAAGGATGGATTACAAAAAGGGAAAATTGTTTTCCGTGGTAAAGTAGTCGGAACGCATGATGGTTATCCATTTTTTACCATAGGGCAGCGACACGGTTTGGGAATTTCCTATGAGAAGCCCTTGTTTGTTAAACAAATTGATGCTGATAATAACATAATTGAAGTGGACACAGAGGAGAATCTCTATACTGACCGACTTACAGCTAAAAATGTAAACAAAGTAAAGTACCATCAGATCCCTTCAGGTGTCGAGTTTGTTGCCAAGGTACGTTATAAGGATTCAGGAGAGGTTGCCACCATAGAGGAGTCGATCAATGGGAGTATCGTTGTAAACTTCAAAAAGCCACGTCGAGCAATTACACCTGGACAAAGTGTGGTTATATATGAGGGTGATGATGTAGTGGCAGGTGGAATTATTTCATCTTGAAAAACAAATTATGACAACGCTAACAGTTCTAATTGCTGATGATGATGACGCCCAGAGGGGAATGCAGAAACTTGTCCTTCAGGAAGTTTCAAAAAAGATCAATGCTGATATTCATATTGAGGAGACATCGGACAGCATTCAAACATTGAAGATGCTCGAAGCTGTCAAGTTTGATTTGGTTATACTTGACAATGAGTTCAAGGATGGTGATAAGAAGGGGCATTTACCTGGCATAGCGGTTTTGCAACTGATGCGCAAAGCTGGCCCAAACATGACTACCAGTACTGTGTTTTGCAGTGGAGATCCATATGATACGCTTAAATCAATGGCTGAAAAATATGGAGCAGTTTACTATCCGAAGGCTACTGCAGATGCTGATGTAATGGCTGCCCTGTATGCACAGCTTTTAAGGAAGTAATGAACTAATTATAAGGCTTTATGGCTTTAGGTGGCAGGATTGATCGGGGAGGAGAGGATCATCAAGGAGAACGCCTTTCTATCTTTTCCAACTCCTTCTCAAATGCGTTGTAACTGTCACGGTCATAAAGGACAAAAGTCACCTTCTCGATATTTTTAGATATCTGCAGGTATTCTTTAACTGTCGACAGCATTATTTTTGCCGCTTCTTGAATTGGAAATCCCCCTACGCCAGTTCCAAGGGCAGGGAAAGCAATTGACTTGATATTACTCGAGTCCGCTAACCTGAGTGCCGAGGAAGTTGCTTTTTTAATCTTATCAACATCTGTTTGAAGGTCTTGCCCCATCACTGCAGCGTGTATGACATATTTGACTTTCAAATCACCAGCGGAAGTGATAATCGAATCACCGACAGGCCTTGGACCTTGTTTCATTGCTTCATTTTCTATCTGCTGTCCACCTTTACGCTTTATTGCGCCAGCTACACCACCACCCATCCAGAAATGATTGTTAGCTGCGTTGACAACCGCATCTCCTTCGTATTCGGTAATGTCTCCAAGGACAATTTCGATCTTCTTACGCAACATTCACCTCACTCTCTTGTCGGTGAGAAATAGGGATGTACAATGTCATTTTAGTTCCCTTCCCCAATTCACTTTCTACATGAATTTGAGCATTGTGATCATCGAGGATCTTCTTAACAATAGCCATTCCGAGCCCTGTACCATGTTTTTTCCCATAGGTCATAAACGGCTCAAAGATTTTCTTCTTGACCTCATCTGGCATCCCTGTACCAGTGTCTATCATCTCTATCTTTAAATTGGATCCCTCTTTTTTTGTATTAATTGTAAAATGCCCACCATCAGGCATGGCGTCTGCGGCATTTCCCGCTATATTTAAAATTACACGTGTCATTTTGTCGGGATCGATTTCAACGTCACCATCGTAATCACAATTATTCTCAACCACAATTCCCTTCTTCTCCAAATCCTTTTTAATAAATAAGAGTATTCCATTCATAAATTCATCATATTTAATTGTCTGGATCTTAAGAAGTGATGTGCCCCTGGAGAAGTCAAGCACTTCCTGCGCCATATTTACAAGGCGGTCGATTTGTTTTATTATTTCATCAACAAGGGAAGCTGTTTCATCGTTTGGAGCTTTTTTCTTGAGGACCTGTGCATATACACGGATAGTCGACATCGGATTCTTTATATCATGTATAACTGAGCCTGCCATTCTCCCCACCGCTGAGAGTCGTTCTGATTTTACCATTTCCTGGGCAATTCTTGAATTGTCTATGGCAATTGCCGCATGGACAGTGAATGCTTGAAGAAACCTCTCATCCTCAATAGAGAATTCCCCATTCCTCTTATTTATCAGCTGGCAAACGCCAATGATTTTTCCTTCCCTATTTTTCATCGGGACGCATAGGACGTTGCGTGTCTTGAAGCCAGACTTTTTATCAAATTCAGGATTAAATCTGGGGTCAGCGTAAACATTAGAAATATTTAAAATCTTTCCTGTTTCCGCAACGTAGCCAGAAATACCCTTTCCAACAGGCTGCCTGATCTCTTCGAGTTCGTTCCCGACAAGGACACGAGACCATATTTCCTTTTTTTCTTCATCGAGAATATAAATTGTCCCACGCTCAGCATCACTAATTTTAATAGCTTCATCAAGAATAATTTGCAAAAGCTTGTCGAGATCGAGTGACGAATTGACAACTTGCGCTGATTCAATTAAGGCACTAAGTCTGGAAATTTCCCTGCTCGCATCGTACCCCTGCTTCTCGATAACAGTCGTCAGTGTTTCATTGGAATTTCTCAGGCGGGAAGTGAGAGCTCTTGCTATATTTAGAATCAATTTCGGGTGAGTTAAGAGCAACGGCTGCAAAATTGTGGAACTAATTGAAGCCACGATTGAATCCTCAGTTGCAACGGCGCTTGCCGATCGAGGAAGACCATCGATGACTGCCATCTCACCCAGGAAATCGCCAGGAAGAGCTGTCCATAAGACAATCTGATCTTGCCCAAGTTTCTTTCTTAATTCAATTTGCCCCGATTTAACCATGATTAGTGAGTCGTCAACTTCCCCTTCCTCGAACACCTTTGTTCCACTGGGGATATGTTTCTCAGTTGCGCTGTTTAAAATCTGAGCTTTGGCTTGATCCTCAATACCTTCCAGAAGCTTATACATTTTTCCTTTGAATTACACTTACAAGTTATGAAGCCTTTTTCTATTTAGCAATGATGCAAAGAAAGACGCAAGCCTTGATTTTGAGGTTGTTTAGTCAACATATTTGATACAGTGAAAGTGAAAAATCGCAATCCCATAATATTGCCCATTGCGGCTACAATGTCGCTTCTTATAGGCGGGTGCTTTGCCTGGAACACAGTCAAAAGTACGTTTACGGACTTTTCTGCATATTTCAACACTTATTACAATGCAAAGACAAATTACGACGCTGCAGTCAAGGAATTTAACAATAACCTGAAAGAGTACAGGATTAACATTTTGTCAGGTGGAAAGCCATATCCTTTTCAACCAAGTTCATTGGCCAGGCAAAAATTTGATGTAGCGATTGAAAAGGCCTCGAAGGTTTTGCAATTCTATCCTGATTGTTCTTTTATAGAAGATTGTTTGTACATGATTGGCATTTCTTATTATGACCAGGGCGAGAACATTCGTTCAGAGAAGAAGTTTGTCGAGGCGATGACCAAATTTCCGAATAGTGATCGTTTCGCAGAAGCAAAAATGTACTACGGTAAAATCAAACTCAGGGAGCGCTTGTACGACGAGGCCCGGGATAATTTGAAGGAAGCCCTTGAACTTGGGAGAAGCCAAAAGAAATATGAAGTTGTTGCAGAGGCCTGTGACGGGTTATCAGATTACTATTTGTCTCAAAGTGATTCCATACGTGCAGCTGCGTATCTAGATACTGCTTCGATTTACAGCACGAAAGATAATGCTGCTTTATACGCGTGCGAGGCGGGATTGATATTCGAACACATTGGCGATTATGATGCTGCATTGAAAGCTTACAAAAAGGCAAACAGTTATGCTGTTGATATCAGAATCAAATTTTATTCTGTGTTTTACGAATCTAACATAGATAGAATTGCTGGCCGGTATTCATTAGCTCTTATTTTGCTCGACCAGATACGCAGTGATGACAAGTATTTTACGTATTTTCCGCTGACAGAATATATGGAAGCAAAGGTACTCAGTGACTCTGGCTCACTTCCAACAGCTGTCCAGATGTACCAGCGGATAGACACTGCTTATGCCTCAAATGAGGCTGCCACGAGAAGTGCCTTTGAATTGGCAAAAATTTATTTCAAGGTAGTAGGGGATTTTACGACTTCTTTGAAATTTTTCCAGCGCTGCTCGAGTCACCCAGCAGTCTACCCAATTTCGGATAGTGCTTCGTTGATGGCTCAAACAATACAGGATTATTTCGTAACTAAATATAGAGCTTATCTTGCCGATAGCCTTTATGAAAGGGCAATCAAAGCAATGCGAGAAAAGGATACCACTAAATCATATACCCGGGCAGATCTCGACACGCTTTATGCACATGCTGCGAGTGCAAACCAGGCTCTTGCTGGATTCTTCATGGTGAGAATGAATCTCCCAGATTCAGCTATTACGTATTACAAAAAAGTCTTGAAAGATTACCCCCGCTCTTACGAATATCCGTCCTCGCTCTATTCACTTGGAGAATATTACTGGATGAAGGGAGACACTGCAGAGGGAAGGGTATATCTTGAGCTACTGATCAAGGAACATCCCGAAACAAATTTTGCTAATGCTGCTAGCGCCTTACTTAATGTTCCTGCTCCAGTGGTGCTTGACTCTTCGGAGGCAAATTACGATAGTGTGCTGGCATTGATTAACGCTAATAAAATAAAGGTGGCCATCAGTGCACTCTATCAATTTCTGGGACATTATCGCAATTCACGTTTGTATCCAAGGGCACTTTATACTATTGGATGGCTATACGAAAACAAGCTGAATTTGCCTGATTCAGCATATAGCTACTACAAGAAGCTTACAAAAGATTTTCCAACGAATCCTATTACGTCAACTATTTCTAAAGCAGTTTCAGGATACGAGATGGCACAGTTAGCCAGAAAGGATTCCGTGTCTGATTCTGTTGCGAACAAGACTATTTCTCCACCAGCAATCATGCATGCAAGTTCTCCAAAAGATGAGGATGAAATGAAAAAGGCTCCTGAAGCTAAAAAGCAGGCGCCTGATACACTTAAGAATGTATTCAAAGACCGGAGAGAATTAATGAGAGTTCGGAGGTAAATACTTTTGATTTCTCCTTTCATTGAATACACCGAAGTCATCAAAACCTTAAGAATTAATGGAAGGACATTTCGCACCAGATTCAAAGCCCCAAAGATCGCCAGTGTAGTGAAGGCTGGCCAGTTTGTAATGTTGAGCATTGGAGAAGCGCTTGACCCATTACTTCCCCGTGCTTTTTCTGTATGTGATGTCAAAGATGAAAGTATAGAATTGCTATACGTAGCTGTCGGCAAGGGTACATCAAGGATCGCACAAATGAGAGGGGGAGAGAAGGCGCGCTTAGTTGGTCCTCTTGGGAATGGGTTTCCAATTGTAGGCAAATTGGAAGTTGTCTGGATTGTGGTGGGGGGATCGGGCGCTGCTGTTTTGCCGATTCTTACACAATCGATTAAAAAAGCTGGAGCATCTTATAGAATTTTTTACGGTGCGCGAACAGGAGGAGAATTAATTGGATTCGAAGATATAGTTTTCGAGGCAGCTACTGATGATGGAAGCGCCGGTTTCAGTGGGAATGTGATTGAGCTTACAAAGAAAGAGCTGAAACAAACCAGGCCAGACAGAATTTTTGTTTGTGGCCCAATGCCAATGCTGAGGGCTGCACAAAGAGAGTTTTCGGATGTCAAAGAAACATACATTTCCGTCGAAACGCCAATGGCATGCGGAATAGGACTCTGTCAGGGATGTGCAGTAAAAAGATCGGACACAGATGATTATTTTCTTGCCTGCAAGGATGGGCCCGTGTTTCGTTCTGATCAAATAGTATTGGAAGAATGAAGAAATGATTGGCAACTCGGTAAATCTGGCTGTCCAAATTGGTGATATTAAATTAAAGAATCCTGTGATGACCTCTTCAGGCACTGCCGGATACGGCAGCGAGTTGGCTGACTATATCGATGTTGGTGCTCTGGGGGCTGTCGTGACAAAGTCGCTAACTCTAAAACCGAAGGCTGGAAATGCTCCGCCGCGAATTTCTGAAGTGAATGGTGGCATGCTAAATTCCATAGGCTTAGCAAATATTGGAATTGAAAAGTTCATCAATGAGAAGTTGTCGACGCTGGTCAAGCTTGGTGCGACAGTTGTAGTGAATGTTGCTGCAAAGAGAATAGAAGACTACGTCTCGCTTGTTGAGCTCCTCGATAGCCAGGAAGGTGTTCAGGGGATTGAGCTTAATTTGTCGTGTCCAAATGTTAGTGAAGGGGGAATTGAGTTTGGTAGTGATCTGAAGATATTAAGAAAGATTGTCAATCGAGTTCGGAAAATCTGTAAGAAAGCCTTAATCATAAAACTTACCCCAAATGTGAGTCGAATTAGCGAATTTGCACTGGCTGCAGAGGATGAAGGAGCAGATGCAGTAACTATTGCAAACACTTACGTCGGCATGGCTATCAATATATACACAAGAAAGCCGAAGATCCATAATGTGACGGGTGGACTTTCTGGGCCTGCGATCAAGCCGCTGACTCTGTCAAAGGTCTTCGAAGCTAGGAATGCTATCAGGATACCTATAGTGGCAAGCGGTGGAATAATGAATTGGGCTGATGCTGTAGAGTACATTCTCGCGGGGGCGACAGCCGTTCAATTGGGCACAGTCCTCTTTACTAAACCTGATTCGCCTCTGGATGTAATCAATGGAATTAAAGAATATTGTTTGGGAACTGGGATTGGGTCTGTCTCTGAATTGATAGGAAAAGTTGAGGCTGACATTGCTTTTTCGCCCCATGTGAAAAAGTAAATAATTCCTTTGGAACGGTTATCCAAGTGAGTATGACTGAAACGAATCAAAAGAGTTTAGAGTTTGGCGAAGCCGAGGAATTTCTTCTTAGTTTGGAGAAACTCGGGATGAAGATGGATCTGGAAAACATTCGGGCTTTAATGGCTTTTTGTGGCAATCCACATTTGAACCTAAAAGCTGTCCACGTTGCAGGTACAAACGGAAAAGGAAGCACTTGCGCAATGTTGTCCTCTGTGATGCAGTCGGCTGGTATGAAGGTTGGGCTCTATACCTCGCCACATATAGTTTCCCTGACTGAGCGAATAAAAATCAATGGTAAGGGGATAAGCAACATTGAACTTGCAAGACTAGTTAACTATTTCAAGGAAAAGATCTTAGAAATACGGGCAACTTTTTTTGAAGCTCTCACTGCAATTGCTTTCAAATATTTTGCAGATCAACGGGTTGATATTGCTGTAATAGAAACAGGCCTTGGAGGAAGACTGGATGCAACCAATATTATCGAGCCGTTGATTTCAGTTATAACAAGTATCGGGTTGGATCATACGGAGATTTTAGGAGAAACTCTTGAGAAAATTGCTCTTGAAAAGGCTGGAATAATTAAACCAGAAGTACCTGTTGTTGTGAATGTCAACGAGGAGAGTTTGAAGGAGATCTTCCGCAAAATTGCTCAGGAGAAAGGTTCAACTATATATTTCGTAGATGATGTATCCGATTTGAAATACTCTTCAGTGACACTGAACGAAATTGTCCTGGATGCATGCATCTTCAATCGGAAGTATACAAATGTGCGGGTTGGTCTGGGAGGTGAGTTTCAAATTCTAAATACATTGACTACTCTGGTCACGTTGCAAGTCATGCCTCGACCTGGTATATATATTACCTGGGACGCTATTTATTCAGGTCTTCGTAGGGTGCGTGAGAACGTAAATCATAATGGGAGATTGCAAGTAGTCTCTGATGATCCTTTGATATTGTTAGATGTTGGGCACAACCCAGATGCAATGGTTATTCTTTCGTCGAGTGTGAAGTCGCTTGCATCGGAAAGGGAGGGGGTCTTACTCTTTGGTGCTATGCGGGACAAGGATGTGAAAACCATGTTGAAGATTATAGCACCAGGTTTTACTCACGTTGCTTTAACCCAGCTCAAAACAGCGCGGTCGTTGACATTGGATGAGTTGAAGTTGATATCAGACGATATTAAATTAACTGCGGAGATTTTCAGCAACTCTTCAGAAGCCCTATCCGAGGCGATTCGTAAAGTTGAGAAGAATGGTTTCTTGCTTGTAACAGGTTCTCATTACTTAGCGGGTGAAATTATGCCGCAACTGCAAAATATGCACTTGACTATTGGCAGACAATAGTTATATTTTTATGAAGTTATTTTCCAACCATCAAAATGAAAGAAATAACCACCAACGGACTAAAGAGCTTTAACACAAGACAATCTCGTTCTTGTTAACAATCCAATAAAATGTTCTTGTTTCATTTATCATCTTATAAACAAACTCATCAGGAGGCAGACTCAAAATGACTGTAGATATTGCTGAACTGCAAGGTATGAAGGTCGCCGAGCTCCAAAAGCTTGCTCGTGAACTTGATATACCAGGTGTCAGCGGATTAAGAAAAGAGGAAGTGATCTTCAAAATTATGGAGAAACAAAGTGCCATTGCTGCCAAACAGGCTGCTGCGACTGAAGCAGAAAGTGCACCCGAACCTGGCATATCGGTCAGTGCAGGAGTGCTGGAGATACATGGCGATGGCTACGGATTTTTGCGATCCCCTAAATACAATTATCTTCCTTCACCAGATGACATTTACGTTTCACCATCTCAGATAAAGAAGTTTGGACTTATGACAGGTGATACTGTAAGCGGGCAAATAAGACCGCCAAAGGATGGTGAAAAGTTTTTTGCTCTCCTTAGAGTTGAACGTGTCAATTTTAGAGATCCCGAATTTACCCGAGAGAGAATACCGTTCGACAATTTGACGCCTCTTTACCCGAACAAAAAGCTGCATCTTGAAACTGTTCCTGGTGAATATTCTATGAGAATTATCGATATCCTGGCTCCAGTTGGCATGGGACAAAGGGGGATGATAGTCTCGCCACCAAAGGCCGGCAAAACAATTTTGTTACAGAAAATTGCTAACAGTATCACAAGAAATCATCCTGATGTAAAGCTAATTGTTCTTTTAATAGACGAAAGGCCTGAAGAAGTTACCGACATGGAGAGATCTGTAAATGCTGAGGTAGTAAGTTCAACTTTTGACGAAGAGCCTCAGCGCCACACGCAGGTAGCTGAAATGGTACTTGAGAAAGCAAAGCGCTTAGTAGAAGCAAAAAACGATGTGGTCATTTTGTTAGACAGTATAACGAGGCTAGCCCGTGCATACAACGCAACCGTTCCTCACAGTGGAAAGATTCTTTCTGGTGGAATAGATTCCAATGCATTAATAAAGCCAAAACGGTTCTTTGGGGCTGCCAGGAATATTGAAGAGGGTGGTAGTCTCACAATTATAGCTACTGCTCTAATTGAGACCGGTAGTAGAATGGATGAAGTTATCTTTGAAGAATTCAAAGGAACAGGCAATATGGAAGTTGTACTGAGCAGAGACCTTAGCGACAAGCGCATCTTTCCAGCGATAGACGTAAATAGAAGTGGCACCCGTCACGAGGAACTTCTCCTTTCACCCGATGAGTTGAACAGAGTCTGGGTGTTAAGAAAAATACTAAGTGACTTTGCTCCGGTAGAAGCAATGGAGTTCTTACTTGACAAGATGCGTGGTACAAAAAACAATAAAGAATTCCTTAAAGCGATGAACAGTTAAAATAGGAGGTCAACATGAGGCAGGTTGTTATTGTAAGTGCCTGTCGTACTCCAATTGGATCTTTTCTCGGTACGCTCAGCAGTTTGAGCGCGCCGCAGCTGGGGGCAATAGTTATTTCCGAGGCAGTCAAGCGAGCCAGGATTTCTCCAGATCAAGTAGATGAAGTATTCATGGGATGCGTACTTTCAGCAGGCGTTGGGCAAGCCCCTGCTCGTCAAGCATCTATATTTGCAGGCCTCCCTAATACAGTTCCATGCACAACGGTTAACAAAGTATGCGGCTCGGGTATGAAATCTGTCATGCTTGCGTCTTTGACAATTGCCGCTGGTGAAGCAGACATAATCGTTGCAGGAGGAATGGAGAGCATGTCTAATTCTCCCTACCTCATTGAAAAAGGTCGTTCGGGTTACAGGATGGGCGATGGAAAGATTGTAGATGAAATGATCAAGGATGGTCTGTGGGACGTGTATAACAATTATCATATGGGAAATGCAGCTGAGCTCTGTGCTCGTGAATGCAATATTCCGCGTGCTGCTCAGGATGAATTTGCAGTGTTGAGTTATAAACGTGCTATTGAAGCAACCGAAAAAGGCTATTTCAAAGAAGAAATAGTCCCTGTACCAGTTCAATCCAGGGAAGGGACCATCTACATAACTGAAGACGAAGAACCTAAGCGGGTTAAATTTGATAAGATTTCTCATCTTAAACCGGCCTTCGATAGTTCTGGTACTGTCACTGCAGCTAATGCAAGCAAAATTAACGATGGTGCTGCAGCGTTGGTCTTGATGTCAGAGGAAAAGGCAAAGGAGTTAGGGTTGACTCCTATGGCGCAAATTAAAGCGCAGGCGTCTTACGCGCAGGCACCCGAGTGGTTTACGACTGCACCAGCGACAGTAATTCAAAAGCTTTTACAGAAAACTGGTTTGACAAAAGAAGACATTGATCTGTTCGAGATTAACGAGGCTTTTTCCGTGGTGTCATTGGCTGTAAAACAAATTCTTGATCTCGATATGAGCAAGGTTGATGTTCATGGTGGTGCGGTTGCACTTGGACACCCGATAGGGGCAAGTGGGGCAAGGATTTTGACAACATTACTCTATGCAATGAAGCAGAGAAATTCCCACCGTGGAATCGCTGCAATTTGTATAGGTGGTGGAGAAGCAACGGGTATATTAGTTGAAAGGTGAAAAATGGAAATCAACACGATTGCTGTAATTGGTGCGGGGACAATGGGAAATGGAATTGCACATGTTCTTGCACTATCAAAGTTCTCAGTAAATCTCATTGACATTCGACGTGATGCTGTTGAAAAGGGAATAGCAAACATAAAGCATAACCTTGAGAGGCAAATTAAAAAAGGTGCTGTTACGGAAGAACAAAAGAACGAGGTCTTGAGTAGAATAACACCCCTGACATCTGTTGAAACGGGAGTAAGAGATGCTGATTTCGTCGTAGAAGCTGCAACCGAAAACATCAGGATCAAGAAGGATCTTTTTCATACACTTAGTGATATTTGTAAGCCGGATACAGTGCTTGCAAGTAACACGTCATCGATTTCAATTACAGATCTTGCTGCTTCTACATTGAAACCTGATAAGGTTATTGGCATGCACTTTTTCAATCCTGTGCCGGTAATGAAGTTAATTGAAATAGTGAGAGGTCTGGCTACATCGAATGAAACATTTGAAATCGTGCGAAATCTTGCCTATAAACTTGATAAAGTTCCAGTTGAAGTTCAGGATTATCCCGGTTTTGTCTCTAATCGTGTTCTGATGCCAATGATAAATGAAGCAATATATTGTGTAATGGAAAATGTTGCGTCTGTAGAGGCTGTCGACACGGTTATGAAACTTGGAATGAATCATCCTATGGGGCCTCTGGCTCTTGCTGATCTAATCGGATTAGACGTTTGCCTTGATATAATGAACGTGTTATTCTCAGGGACTGGTGATCCGAAGTATAGGCCGTGCCCATTGTTAAAAAAGATGGTGGCTGCTGGGTACCTTGGAAGAAAGTCAGGAAAGGGGTTTTACAGTTACGAGCAAAGATCAACTGAGGTGACAAAATAGGAGAAAAAGAATGATAGACTTTCAGTTTACTGAAGAACAATTGATGATAAGAGAGGCCGCCCGTGATTTTGCAGAAAATGAATTGGCAAAAGATGCTGCGAAACGAGACGAGAATGAAATCTTCCCATATGAGCAAGTAAAGAAGATGGGGGAACTGGGATTCATGGGAATGATGGTGCCACAGGAATTTGGAGGAGCAGGCCTTGACACCGTGAGCTATGTACTTGCTCTAAAGGAGATCAGCAAGGTAGATGCTGCGGCTGGTGTAATAATGAGTGTAAATAACTCCCTTGTTTGCTGGGGACTCGAAAAGTTCGGTACACTGGACCAAAAGCAAAAGTATCTCAACTCCCTGGCGGCAGGGAAAACGCTGGGTGCTTTTTGCCTTTCTGAACCTGAGGCAGGTAGCGACGCAGTTAATCAGCGAACAACAGCAATTCGTGATGGAAACTACTATGTTTTGAATGGGACCAAGAATTTTATTACAAATGGGGCTAACGCTGACGTGTTGTTAGTGATGGCTACGACCGATAGGACAAAAGGGGCTAAAGGTGTGAGTGCATTTATTGTCGAAAAAAAGACTCCTGGAGTAATAATCTCCAAAAAAGAGCACAAACTTGGAATCAGGAGCTCAGATACTGCACAAATTACTTTTGAGGATTGTAGAGTACCGGCCGAGAATAGAATAGGAGACGAGGGCTTTGGATTTAAATTTGCAATGATGACTCTCGATGGCGGACGAATTGGCATTGCCGCTCAGGCTCTTGGCATTGCTGAGGCATCCCTTGAAGCTTCTTTAAAATATGCAAAAGAGAGAAAGGCTTTCGATCAATTTCTTTTTGAGTTTCAGGCAATCCAGTTTAAGCTTGCTGACATGTACACAAATATTGAAGCTGCATCTTTGTTGACATTAGATGCAGCATTCAAAAAAGACAAGGGAGAAAAGTTTACGCGCGAAGCTGCAATGGCTAAGCTATTTGCTTCAAAAGTAGCTGTTGATGCAGCTCTTGATGCAATTCAAATTCACGGAGGTTATGGGTACCTGAAGGATTTTCCCGTAGAAAGGTATTTGAGAGACGCAAAAATAACAGAAATTTACGAAGGGACTTCTGAAATTCAACGACTGGTAATAGCCAGGGAATTATTGAGAGGAAAGTAATGAGCAGAAATTTAATTTTTGCAATATTAACTTTTTTTGTGGTAACGCTGACGGCTGTTGCGGCTGATTTATCGGTTATTCCAAATCCGAAATTCATCTCACCTGAACAAAAGGAGACAAATAAATTATTTCGTACAGCAGTGGTGAACTTTTCAAATGAAGTTTATGACAAAGCGAGCCTTATAGAGTTAAAAAACTATTTTGGAAAGAAGCTGTTGACGAAAATGAGTAAGACAGGGACTTTAGTCATTAACTTCAACCTCTTGAAGGATCTCGATGTTTTCAGGCATTCGATACCTGGACAGGTGTTGGATAGCATTGCAAGTCACGGTGAAGGTTATATCATTGTTTCGGGTGAGAAGGGTGTCGATGTTTTCGTTCGAACTTCAACTGGCACTTTTTATGCTACAGCAACACTTCTTCAAATGTTTGGTAAAGCAAAAGGGGATTACACGGTTCCTATGGTAAAAGTTGCTGACTATCCGTCGATGAAAATCAGGGGAATTAGTGATGATATTAGTCGCGGACAAATTTCAACATTTGAAAACTTCAAAAAAATAATTCGATTTTGTGCACTGTATAAAATGAACACATACATGCCATACATTGAGAACGAGTATGATTTTAAATTGTACCCGGATTTCAGCAAGGGGCGAGCTCCACTAACGAAAGAAGAGGTTATGAAACTGGACGACTATGCCAGGCTGTATCACGTTGAGATTATTCCCATCTTTGAAACACTTGGTCATATGGAAGATGTCCTCTTAAAACCAGAATTTCAAAAGTACGCTGAATTTCCAGGAGCTGCAACGCTCTGTGTGAGCGATGATTCAACTTATGTGTTTCTACGCAATCTCCTGGGGGAGATTGCCCCTGCTTTTTCAAGCAAATTTTTTAATATGGCAGCAGATGAATCATGGGATGTCGGTCTTGGACGAAGCAAGACTCTTGTTGATTCTATAGGTTTAGCGCAGGCTCACGCAATGCACTACAAAAAAGTTTATGACATCTTAAAAGGTCTTGGAAAGAACGTGATGATGTATGGTGACATTATTCTTAATAATCCTCAGATTTTGTCTTACATTCCCAAGGATATAACAATAGTGGATTGGCACTACGAAGGAAGCTTCAACTATCCCAGTGTTACTGTCTTTAAGCGCGCAGGGTTCAACTTCATCGTGTCACCAGCTGTTTGGAATTTTACCGGTCCTTTTCCCAATTTTTACAACAGCTATGCAAACATCCAGTACTTTATTGAAGCCGGATACCTCAACGGTGCAGAGGGTGCGATAGTGTCAACGTGGAACGATAATGGGGGAGCTGAGTTGAGAGAACTAAATTATCCCGGCTATGCCTGGTCAGCAGAATGCTCGTGGAATCCTGATGGCTATTCCTCTCCGTCAAGATTTGAATCGGCTTTTTTTAAACAATACTTTGGGACTGACACTGACTACCCGAGGATTGTTTATGAGCTGCTGAGTGCATCAAACAACCAGATTAGCTGGTATGAGTTCTGGCGCGCACCCTTTATGCCGCTACGTTCGAATGGATCGGCTCAGCGCGTGGAAAGCATTTTAGCCACTATGCCTGAGGTAGATCGACTGATCGATGAATCAAAAAAAGTTTGTCAAAGGAATAAAGATATTCTAGACATTTATTCACTTGTTTCATCTATGGACAAATTTTGGGCCGACAGGGTGGTCCAGGTAAATAAAATGAGAATGATTTCGGCCGACACGTCGATTATACAATCGGTTCGGAATCATTTGTTGGAGGAGATTACGAGCAAGTTGATTTCTGAGATAACAAGGATTAGGAACGATTACGTACATCTGTATTTGCGCACGAACGAAAAACCAATGCTACAGCTTCTGGAGGAAAGATTTGAGGACCAGCGCAAGTATTTTCTGGATGGCCTTGCGCAAATGAGATCTGGAAATTCATCCTATTCACAAACACTTACTTCGAACTTCATTTACTATCCTGGGAGTAAGCCATACTCAAATGAGACAGGCAAAGTTGATACTGCGACGTTTTTTAAATCATTCAAACTTGAATCTGTGCCTGAAAATGCCCATGCTCAGTTAATTGGTGACACTTACTGTAAACTATTTGTAAACGGGAAATATGTTGGTGAGGTCATGGCCAGACGAACTCTTACGTTAAATGTGGAGATGCAAAGAGTCAAGGTATTCGACATAAGACCGTACTTGAAGAAAGGCGAAAATGAAATTGTGATCCAGGCGATGAACTTTGACCGTCGGGGATCGGCTGGAGTTAATCTTTATGCGCTGATCGGAAAGGATACACTTTTAACCGATCAAAGTTGGAAAGCTGCTGAAGGTTTGCTTTTTCCAGGTTCAAAGGGTCAGCCGCTGACGAGCGCTGCCACATACCAGAACGGCTGGGACATATCAGCTCCTAACTTTGACTTGAATCTGAAGTCCTGGATTGAAAGATGAGAGGAAGTCAGAGACAAGCCGGGTTTCTCATCTTACCTTTCGACTTTAACTGTGTTGTATATTCCTGCCCCAAAGAATACAATGTTGGCCAACCATGCGGTCAGGAGAGGATTAATTATACCGTCGTAACCGAGCACCTGGCTTAGCTTTATAAAGATTAAGTAAATAAAAGAGATTAGAAGGCTCAGCCCAAATTCCAGTGCTAGACCGCTGCGCCTTTTGCGTGCCGAAAGAGGTACGCCAAAAAAGACGACAATCAATGCTGCAAAAGGGAAAGAAATCTTTGAATAATAATCCACCTCGTATTTTGCAGTATCGTTGCCACTTTTCTTTTGAAGATCAATAAACCTTTTCAGTTGCTCAAAATCCATGTCACTTGGGTTAAGTTCTTTCTGCTCAATGTCTTTTGGCTTGAAAGTCATTTTAGAAAGTACCAGCTCTTTATAAAACTGGTACTCCTCACCCGTTTTTGAAAAGTTCCTATAAATTGTATTATGCAATATCCATACATTTCTTGAAGTGTCGTAGGTCATCGACTGGGCATCGTAACGCTTAACGAGGTATGTCAGATTTGTGTCGGCAAATTCCTGGACAGATACTTTCGTTGCGGTGACTGATGCGTCGTCGTAGTACCCTATTGATACCACTCGTGTTCTTGTGTCGAGCATAAATATATTATACTTCCACCATCCCTCGAGATGTTTCTTGAGGTAAACCTGTTCAATTTGAAATTTCTTGTGATTAGCGTCCGGAACAATCCATCCGTTGAAATATATGAGCACTGCACAAAGCACTGAAGAGACAAGCAAGTAAGGAGCCAATATTCTGTAAATATTGACACCGATACTCTTAATAGCGACAATTTCATTCTGGTTTGACATGCGTCCTGTAACAAAGAGACTTGAAAGGAGCACAGCAACCGGTGTCATAAGCTTTAAAATTTCTGGTGTAAAATAAAAGTAATAAGCCGAAATGATTCCCAGACCAACTCTGTGATCGATGAAGTCGTCAAGATGTTCCATCAAATCTACAAGGACAAATATCATAGTGAATGCAATTAGAGAAAATATAATTGCAAGTACGAATTGGCGGACGATGTACCTATCGAGTTTTGTCATCTTTCTTTGCTCATGAGCTGCTCTCTTGTCTCCTCTGAGATCCAGCGTTTAGGTAGATACCTAACAATTGCGCTCCAGTCTATAATCACACTTTCCTTTGAGACCCTTATCGTAAGTATTACCCCCAGAGCTCCAAGAACGATGTTTGCCAGCCACATGGCCATGAATGGGCTAAGTAATTCCCGGTCTGCAAGTTTTTCCCCTGTAATAAGGAATGCCCAGTAAATAAGGAAGAATAGAAGGCTGAGGCTTGCTGAGACGCCAAAATTACCCCTTCGTGCCATCATTCCCAATGGTGCCCCTAAAAAAACAAATATGATTGCCGCAAAGGGAATCGAGTACTTCTTTTGAATTTCAACTCTGTATGCAAAAATTTGTCTTTCGGTAGCATCAATGCTTGTCAGCAGGCTGTTGGTCAGAGAAGCTGTTGATGTTACTCTGGAATTTAATTGTGCGTAAACCTGTCCAGAATCTCCCCCTGCTGAAATTATATAACGATCGGTTGGGGGATTAATGAGTCCCATAATTTCACCAGTTAAATAATTGTTAAGCTGGGTCTTGAGTACATCTACATTTTTTTGCATCTCTGCAACAATGGATCTCATTGAATCAGCACTTAACTCACGGTCACCTCTTCCAAAAGCTTCTTCTGAAGACTGTTCGAATGCAAAGCCTTCGGCTTTCATTACGAACTGCTGCCGCTGGAATCGCACTCGCTCGTAAACAGCCGGCTGTGAGTTGTCATATACATCAATTTCGCCGTTGAAAAGAGTCATCACTATTCTCTTTAAATCTGGAGAGAATCCAACATTGCCGCTGTCGCCCGTTATCGTTCTGTATTTTTGTGGGTCTGAAAAATCGAATACAGTTACATCGTACAGTTGTGTAGAGTTGGGCACAGTTCTTCTGACCAATATAGAGTAACCGTCTATCTCTTGTGAGAATTGCCCCGGCTCAATCGTAAAAGTAGGCTTTTTTCTCCTTATATCGATCATTAAAGTCTTTGCTCTGTGATTGGCGTTTGGAAGAACATCGTTATCGAACAGCACCAGCAAGTAGAAGATCGCTACGGAGACAACGAGAACAGGTAGCATCATTCGGAGTAGACTTACGCCTGCCCCCTTTATTGCTGTGATTTCATTGTTTGCAGAGAGTCCGCCAAATGCCATAAGCACTGATACGAGGACAGACATAGGAACAGCCAGGACGACAATCCAGGCGAGGTTGAACACTATTAGTTCAAGTATTACCGTCAGAGTCAGCCCTTTTCCCACGATTTGATCCATGAACTGCATCAGAAATTGGAGGAGAAAGATAAAAGTGAGAACTACTAACGAAAACACGAATGGACCGGCATGCCGCTTGACTATATATAAATCCAACTTCACATTTTAATATAGCATTTACTTTGGTACGACTTCAAGATTCGTAACGCAACACCCGTTGTGTTGTTTTGAACCTTTTCATCCATTTGTTATATTTACCTGAAATGGTTAGAATGTATTCCAGTTTAATTTGGAAATCCGCAAAACATTACCACCGTTGTTAATTGGATACCATCCTACCCCTACATAAGATTCCAACAATAAACATGGAGGCTATGTGGATCCCATAATCAGTCTTAACGCAATAGACTATATTATTCTTGCGGCATATGTCGTCATTACTATCGTAGTTGGGTATGCGCTCAAAAAGTACATGAAGACCAGCGAAGATTTCTTCCTATCCGGACGATCACTTCCAAGCTGGATAACAAGCCTGGCGTTTCTTTCAGCAAATCTTGGAGCCCTGGAGGTTATTGGAATGGTTGCCAACTCAGCAAAATATGGTATTCTAACGGTACATTTTTACTGGATTGGTGCCATTCCTGCTATGATCTTTCTTGGGGTGTTTATGATGCCATTTTACTATAATACAAAGGTGAGAAGTGTGCCGGAGTATTTGAAGCTCCGGTACAACGAAGCAACTAGAGGGCTCAATGCATTCTCGTTTGCGATAATGACATTGCTGATGAGCGGGATAAGTATGTATGCAATGGCTCTCCTTTTCGAAATGATGTTAGGTTGGTCTTTAACATCAAGTATCCTTTTGTCGGCGCTTGTCGTCTTAATTTATGTTTTCTTTGGGGGATTATCCTCATCAATTTACAATGAGGTGATTCAGTTCTTTCTAATCTGGCTGGGGCTATTGCCTGTTGTGTACATAGGGCTGCACGCTGTTGGTGGGTTCTCAGGATTGGCACAAAAGATACCACCTTCTTTTTTCCATGCGTGGCAACACATGGGAAGTGCATCTGATAACCCAATGGGCGTCGACTGGCTGGGAGTTGTCCTCGGATTGGGTTTTGTATTATCGTTTGGATACTGGACAACAGACTTTCTGGTCGTCCAGCGCGCACTTGCTTCAGAAAATCTCTCTGCCGCACGCAGAACGCCCATCCTCGCCTCTTTTCCAAAGATGTTGGTACCCATTTTGGTAGTGATCCCGGGTTTACTGGCTATTGCTATTCTGCCGGAATTTGCAATGAAATCAAATGGCACAGCCACTCCAAATTACAACTCGGCACTTGTCCTTTTGCTGGCTCATTATTTGCCTAATGGCGTACTGGGTCTGGCAATTACAGGACTTCTTGCCAGCTTTATGTCCGGAATGGCTGGGAATGTAACGGCTTTTAATACTGTGTGGACTTATGACATTTACGGTACATACATTAAAAAGAATATGCCTGATCAGCATTATCTCAAAATGGGTAAGTATACAACTATCTTCGGCGTTCTCTTCAGCATTGGCACAGCATACATTGTGCAATCATTTCCTAATCTAATGGACTATATGCAGTTGGTCTTTTCTTTCTTTAATGCCCCCCTATTTGCAACATTTCTTTTAGGAATGTTCTGGAAGAAAGCTACGCCCTGGGGCGGTTTCTGGGGATTGCTTGCAGGAATAGTGATGGCAGCAACACATTATTCTCTGTATCAACTTCATATAGTGCATTACGCAAGTGAAATGGCAGCAAACTTCTTTCAAGCCTGGTGGGCATGGCTTACCGACTTCGTTGTGACGATTATTGTAAGCTTTTTCACAGCAAGAAAAGAAGAAACTCAACTTGTTGGTCTCGTGTACAGTCTGACTCCCCGTGGTCACGGTAACGAAACATTCTGGCGTAGACCTGAAGTCTGGGGATCAATTTCACTTGCAGTTATGGTTTTGCTAAATGTTATATTCTGGTAAAATAAAATGAAGGGATTTTAAAATGGCAGAAGAAAATTCTCGGCCTCATTTCTTTGATTTGAAGATACCCCTTGGATCCTTGTTAGGGTTCTACGGCCTAATTCTTGTCGCATATGGAATATTCGGCCCGACAAATTTGTACTCGAAATCGCTAGGGATTAACGTCAATTTGACGTGGGGAATTGTAATGGTAGGAGTTGGACTGGCTTTTCTTTCGTTTGCGCATTTTGACAATAAGAATTCGCATAAGAAAACTTGACACTGATGGATTCAGCCAGTCGTTTTCACATTGAGAAAATCATTGAAATCCTTGCAATTAATTGAAAAACAAGTAATATGCTGTTACCTTCGTTGCGAAATCAATCTCAACTATCCCTAATGCTTTTGAGCGGCAGAATGATGAAGATTCTTAGCTTAACAGCTATTTGTTTGGTGCTGGTTTCCTTCAATTCAAATGCTGAGGGAAAGTACTGGCAGCAGTATGTACACTACAATATCAGTGCCACATTAATCGACTCAACCCACACAATCACAGGGACCGAAACAGTTTACTATAAGAACAATTCGCCTGATTCTCTTGACAAAATCTATATTCGTCTCTACTGGAATCTTTTCAAGAAGGGGAGCTATGGATACAATCAGGCAATAAGTCAGAAGAGATACGATATTTTGACAACTGGCGACATGACGATGAAGGACTGCATCTTGATTCTTGGGGAGACCAGACTCCCCCTTAACTTTAAGGTCAATAATACCATTGCAGAAGTTTTCCTTGCGAAACCGCTCCCTCCAGATTCTGCATTCACGTTTTATATAAGTTGGATCTCAAAGGTGCCAAATGGTGGAGATAGGGCAGGTTATATTGGTGAGGACTATGATATTGCACAGTGGTATCCACAGATTGCTGTTTATGATAAATACGGTTGGGATACAGATCAGTACCTCGATAGAGGTGAATTTTACGATGACTATGGCACGTTTGATGTCAGGATAACCCTGCCAAAAAAATTTCTTGTTGCAGCTACGGGTGAACTTATTAATCCTGATGAGGTTCTTCCAGATAGTGTGATAAAGAAATTAAATGAAGCAAGGAATTGTGACACTACCTGCAGAATAGTTGACTACTCTAACCGCATCCTTTCAGATGAAGACGAGAGAACGGCGACGTGGATTTTTCATGCGGATAGTGTAAGGGACTTCGCATGGGCGGCAGATCCATATTTCATATGGGATGTGTCATATTGGAACGGAATAGCTATAAACGCACTCTATTTTGCTGACAAGGCCCCCTACTGGAAAGATGCTGTTAGGATGGGAAAACACGCCATAAGCTTCTACTCTCAACATTTTGGGATGTACGCTTATAAACAAGCGTTTGTAGTGGAGGGAACTGAAGGGGGTGGAATGGAATATCCGGGCATTGTTTTTATTGGCCATATTGGCGACCCGAATAATCATCGCCTCGCACAGGTGATAATGCACGAACTGGGTCACCAATGGTATCCGATGATGATCGGGAGCAATGAAACGGAATATGGTTTTCAAGATGAAGGGTTCAATACCTTTATTACGACCCTTGCTCTTGAATCGTTTTATGGTCGTTACAACAACAGCTTCACCTGGACAGACTGGTACCAGCACCTTCTGGATTTTCCCAATACTGACGAACGAGAAAGGAATTTGAACTCTTATCTTTTTCTTGCATACAGTGGCTATGAGGAGCCTGTGCTCACCCATCCCGATCATTACGCTGAACCGAGTCTTCAGGATATTTCAATTTACAATAAGACTGCTGATGTAATGTTTATGCTTCGATACATGCTTGGGGATTCCGTTTTTTCGAAGCTGATGCTTGATTATTATAATAGGTACAAATTTAAACATGTATATCCAGAAGATTTCTTTAATCTTGCCCAGGAAGTGAGTGGCAAGAAGAATTTAAAGTGGTTTTTTAACGAGTGGTTCAATCGCACCTATACATGCGATTACGGCATAAGCGGGCTGTCATCAAGAAAATTCCAAACTGACTCAGGAAGTGTTTTCTTAAATAAGATCAGAATATCTCGACGAGGTCAAATCGTCATGCCTGTGGATTTGCATCTTTATCTTGATGATAGGTCAGAATATCTACTTAGAATTCCAGTGTCAGACTGGCAAGACGGAGAACTGGAGAGAACTTACCAGGTCTTTACAAAATCTCGGACTCGCAAGGCCGTTATCAATCCAGGTGGAGAAATTGCAGACATAAATAGGCTCAACAACACATGGCCATATCCGATGATGAAATTAAGGTTTGACAACACAATGGTCAATTTTTACCCCAGCAATGCTTATTTAGTGACCTGGCGGCCATCATTATGGTACAATTCAGTTGATGGAATAAAGTTGGGAATGAGACTCTCTGGCAGCTATCTTGGATACCTGAACGATTTCGATGGAGGATTATGGCACGGAACGCACAAAAGCTCTGAGTTTGATTATGATTTACAGTTTAATACACTAATGCCCAACATCTCTCGCCAGATGAGAATTTTTGCTCGTTTGTCAAAGTTAGACGGAGTAGAGTTCTATTCTGCGGGTTTTTCAAAATTGTTTGCTCCTCATTTAAGCTACCCGCCGTATCACTTTATAGGGATATCTGTAAACAGCATGGCTGCCAGACGGTCAGATTATTTTGTTTATCCAGCATTGTGGTTACTAAATGTTCGCATTAATTTTGTTCAGGCTCAATATGAATATCAAAATTACTGGAAGCACCTGCGGATAAATTTCAAGGCTGGCTATGAGGCAGATTTGCCAATCTTTCGTGGAAGCGTGGTTGATTATTCGAAGCGAAGCCTTGAACTTAAATGCACTTATTCGTTCATGAACAATTTCCTTGGATTGAGACTTTATGATGGACGAGCGTCTGGTGGCACACCACCTCAGTTTGAATTTTATTTGGCAGGGGCCAACCCAGCCGAAACGTGGAACTATCCTATTGTGCGTAGCAGGGGAACAATGAGCTCACAAATGATGGAATACGCTCGTATACCAGGCGGTGGATTTGTACGTGCGATGAATGGAAATCTCTTTGGTAGCGGTATTGACGCTCTGAATTTCGAACTTGATTTTGGGGATTTGATACCTTTTGTTTCTTCATATTCGATACCGTTTTTGGCTTATCCCCTCTCTCTTTTCTCTTCGCAAATTTTCTATGATGCAGCATTTCTTGGTTCTTCCAATTTTGATTTCATTGACAATAACCATTTTTATCAAGATGCTGGTGTGGGATTGACATTCAATATTCAAAAATTGTGGAGGGATTTGTTCAGGTATCCTACTCGAGTGTTTCAAAATGATGGGATTAATGAAATTCGTATTGATTTCCCTATTTATGTCAACAAGCCCGAATACGCAGGTGGTAAAGAGATGCTGGGGTTCAGATGGAGGATATCTTTTGAGACAATGTTTTGAAAATCATTTAACAGGAGGCTTTTGAAATGGGGGCTGCAGTTGAATTCTCTACAGTCACTGAAATGTTTTTGCGCCTTTGTAAAAAGTATTCCGGGACCGGTAAACATATTTATCGTTATAAACTTGCAGGAAAGTATATTGGCCTAACATACGATGAGTTTTTCGAAAAGGTTGAGTTGTTTGCGCATGCATTGAAATTTATTGGCGTGAAGAAGGGGGATAAGGTTGCGATCATTTCAGAGAATCGAATTGAATGGCCAATTGCTGATATGGCTATACTTTCGTTAGGCGCAGTGGACGTACCAATGTTTCCAACTTTGACATCAAAACAAATAGAGTACATACTTGATAAGGGTGATGTAGCGTTCATCATACTATCCAATATGTTTCAGCTTAATAAGGTCTTGAAAGCTGTCGAGAATTTGAAGGGAATAAAGAAGATTATAATGATGAACGAAATGAATGATATCAGGGAGAAGAATCTCACAGATTATTCACAAATGTATGAGATTGGCCGCAGGGAACGAGACAAGCATCGCAATCAGTTTGAAGAATGGTTATTGGAACCGAAGCCTTCAGACCTAGCAACGATAATCTTTACAAGCGGTACAACTGGAGAGCCAAAAGGGGTTATGCTGACTCACTCAAATTTCGTAAGCAACATAAAGGGGGCTCTAAATCATTTTCCTGTTGGTGAGGATGATCTTTTGTTGTCCTTCCTGCCACTCTCCCATAGCTTTGAACGAACTGCAGGGTATTATACAGCGATGTCGGCTGGGGCGACAATTGCTTTTGCAGAGAGTATTGAGACCGTTGCTCAGAATATGATGGAGGTTAAGCCGACTCTCATCACGACGGTTCCGCGCCTGTTTGAACGAATATATAACACAATCATGAAGAATGTCGAGGCCGGCTCGGCTACAAAAAAGAAAATATTTAATTGGGCAATTCGCGTTGGGAAAGAGTATGTTTCAGCCAGACGCCTTGGTGTCGTGAGCCCGATTCTCAAGATGGAAAGAAGTTTGGCTGACCGTCTGGTATTCTCCAAGTTGAAGGAGAGAACAGGTGGCAGAATAAGATTTTTTGTCAGCGGAGGAGCTGCGTTGCCTCGTGAACTGGGTGAATTTTTTGAGGCTGTTGGAATTATGATTATTGAAGGGTATGGAATGACAGAGTCCTCTCCTGTTATTTCTGCAAATCGTGTCGATGATTATAAATTTGGGACTGTGGGTAAGCCTTTGTTTAATGTCCAAGTGAAGATTGCGGAAGATGGGGAAATATTGACAAGGGGTCCGCACGTAATGTCTGGTTACTATAAAGACGAAGAGGAAACCCGGGAAACAATTGACAGGGATGGGTGGCTCCACACAGGGGATGTCGGTCATTTTGACAGCGATGGATTTATTGTGATAACGGATCGCAAGAAACACTTATTTGTAAATTCCGGTGGTAAAAACATAGCACCTCAACCAATTGAAAGTCTCCTTCAGCAAAGTCCGTTCATAGATCAAATAGTCCTTATTGGTGATAGAAGAAAATTTAACTCTGCGCTCATTGTCCCGGATTTTGAGTACTTAGAGAATTTTGCAAGAAATGAAGGGATACATTACAATTCAAAGGAGGAACTCTTATCCAATGACAAAATCATTGCAGCAGTCCAGAAAAGCATCAATTCACTTCAAAAAGATCTTGCAAAATATGAGCAGGTCAGAAAATTTCGGTTGCTATCGAAACCATTTACAATTGAGGATGGAGATCTTACTCCAACACTTAAGGTGAAAAGGCGCGTCGTTGAGAAGAAATACGCGGACTTAATTGAATCGATGTATAATCAGACAATATAGGTTTTCGTATGACTACAATTGAGAAAGAACAGAAGTATTTCTTACAAACCTACAAGAGAATCCCTATTGAAATTGACCATGCTGATGGTGTATACATTTTCTCAAGGGATGGTAAGAAGTATCTTGATTTTTTTGGCGGTCTTGCAGTCAATGCTCTCGGGTATAACAACGCGAGGGTGAAAAGGTCTATTGTTAACCAAATTGACCGTTACATGCATATGTCCAACATGTTCCTATTAGATATTCAGGTTGAGTTTGGTGAGCTATTATGTGAGCTATCAGGTTACCCAAAAGTTTTTTTAACCAACTCCGGTACCGAGTCAATTGAAGCCGCGGCTAAATTATCCAGAAAGTGGGGAAACACCAGGGCCAAACAAAAGCTCGTGGCTCTTACAAATTCGTTTCATGGTCGCACCTACGGGGCACTTTCCCTCACAGATAGGGAGAAATATCGCATGGGGTATGAGCCATTTCTTCCAGAGGTAGATCATGTGTTGTTTAATGATGTTGAAGACCTTGGAAAAAAAGTGGACGACAAAACTGCGGCTGTTTTTGTTGAATTCATTCAGGGAGAAGGTGGAATAAATGTCCTTTCCGACGAGTTTGTTGATGCTCTTTTTTCATTGCGATCTAAATTTGGTTTCCTTGTTGTAGCAGATGAAGTTCAATCAGGGGTTTTTAGAACGGGGAAATTCTTTGCATTTGAACACTATGGGGTAAGACCTGATATTGTGACGGTTGCTAAGCCTATTGGAGGAGGGTTGCCCCTTGGTGCGATTCTTGTTGATGATCATCTTGCAGATGTAATGTCTTACGGATCCCATGGGACTACGTTTGGCGGTAATCCTGTATCATGTGCTGCTGGCGTAGCAACTCTGAAAGAGCTGGTTGAAAACAAAATTGACCTCCATGTTCAGAAAATAGGTGGATACCTGAAAATGAAACTTCTGGATCTAAAAAATAAGTATCCAGACTTTATCTCCGATGTGAGAGGACTTGGCTTGATGGTTGGGATTGACTGCAAAACCCCATGTTCAGATTTTGTCGACAAACTTCTGAGCAATGGCGTTCTGGCTAATTGCACAAACACGACTGTGATCCGATTGCTTCCACCATTAATAGTTAAAGAAGAACACATTGATATTTTGGTCGAGACATTAGAGCACACTATCAGTCAGAAATAGCTAGTGTTTTAGAGCTTTAGGAAACAAAAGGAACCCGGAATGGGCCAGCAACAATTGCTGATTATTTTACTGACAGTGATCATCGTTGGCGTGGCAATCGCCCTGGCAATAACATATTTCAAGTCTCATCAACAAGAGGTAGAAATAGATGAGGTCATAAATGAAATGAACCACATTGCTGCAAGAGCTCAAGAGTGGTACAGAAAGCCCACTGAGTTCGGAGGCGGATCTGGATCTTTTGCGGAGTTTACACTTCAATCTATATCCCAGCCGGATTCTACTGATCTTGCTAAGTTCAAAATTATCTCAAGATATCCCGCGAGTCTTGGTATTCAAGCAGTTGGTAAGTCAAATTTCACCGTCGATGTAGTTGTGTATCCTGACTCGATTGGTTCATATCAGGTGACAAAATGACAAAGACGATTATTGAGCCATTTAAGATTAAGTCTGTTGAGCCGTTAAATTTTACAACTCGGGAACATCGTGAAAATGTGCTGCGGGAAGCTCATTACAATCTCTTTCTAATTAAAGCTAAGGATGTTCTTATAGATTTTCTAACCGACTCTGGAACTTCTGCTATGAGTTCAAAGCAATGGTCTGCTATGATGGATGGCGATGAGTCTTACGCAGGAGCCAGGAGCTTTTTTAACCTCGAAGCAGCCGTTAGAGAACTAACAGGTTTCAAGAACGTCATACCAACTCATCAGGGACGCGCTGCCGAAAAAATACTTTTTACTGTAGTTGGTGGGGGCGGCAAGTATTTTCCTAATAACACGCATTTTGACACTACTCGTGCCAATATTGAATTCACTGGCGCCGAGGCAGTAGATTTGCCCATCCCTAAAGCACTCGACACAGAGCACTATGCGGATTTCAAAGGCGACATTGACCTTGCCAGGCTCGAAGATTTCATCAGGCGGGTCAAACCAGAGAACATTCCACTCTGTTTGTTAACAGTTACCAACAACTCAGTAGGCGGCCAGCCTGTCAGCATGAAGAACATTCGTGAAACCCGCCAGCTTCTCAATAGGTACAACATACCCTTATTCCTGGATGCCTGTCGTTTTGCCGAGAACGCATACTTCATCAAGACCCGGGAAGAGGGATATTCTGATAAGAGTGTCAAGGAAATTGCAAGGGAAATGTTCAGCTACGCCGATGGATGTACGATGAGTGCGAAGAAGGACGCACTTGTTAACATTGGTGGATTCCTGGCCCTGAACGATGATAAACTAGCTGAGCAGGCAAGAAGCTTGTTAATTCTTACTGAAGGATTCCCAACATATGGTGGACTAGCCGGGAGAGATCTTGATGCTATCGCACAGGGACTTAACGAGGTTCTTGATGAGGAATATTTAAAGTACAGGATTAGATCGATAGAGTATTTTGGTGAGAGACTGATCGCTGCTGGAGTGCCTATCCTTGTTCCTACTGGCGGGCATGCCGTATTTATTGACGCCAAAAGGTTTGTTCCACACATACCACCCCAGGAATTTCCTGGACAGGCCGTGGCTATAGAGCTTTACAGATCGGGTGGAATACGAAGCGTAGAAATTGGCTCGGTGATGTTTGGTCGAGAAGTCAACGGTAAATTTGAAGGCGCACCTCTTGAGCTCGTGCGGCTTGCTGTTCCTCGCAGAGTTTATACTCAGAGCCACATTGACTATGCATCTGAAATAATTGCAGAGGTATATTCCAGACGTGATGAAATTCCTGGTTACAGGATAGTTTATGAGCCAAAGTACCTTCGGCATTTCACGGCTCATTTTGAACCAATAACATAGCTGTCCCGAGTGAAATCATGAAATGCTCCATTTGTGGAACAGACAACAGCGAATTCGCACTTAGATGCAATAACTGCGGAGCAATTCTACAACAGCATTTCAAAACATTGAATCTTTTTGAAATAATTATCTTTATGTGGCATAATCCGAAGCTTGCACAAAAGCGCATCCTTTTGGCGGAACATAGGAATCTTACATTTCTTGTTGCTACCATCGAGTCGTTTGCTGCTGGTTTTGCTTTTCTTTACATGATTAAAGCAACAGATACTTATTCAGCATATCTACCGAGTCTCCTTTTTGCAGGTATTCTTGTTTCAATTTTGGTCTTCTTGCCTTTCTTATACTTAGTACCATTGACGATTTACATTGTGGCAAGAATTAAAAGGTTGGGAATAACTATTAGAGGATTCTTATCGGCGTTTATTTATTCAATTCACCCGCTTGTATTTACCTCGCTGGTCTTGATGCCTGTACAGGTGGCCATCTTTGGACAGTATTTTTTTTCTAACAATCCATCTCCTAAAGTTATTAATCCTGTGCCGTTCTATGGGTTAATATTCCTCAACATTATTGTCATACTTGAATGCTTGTTCTTTCTCTGGAAATTAATTTCGTTAATTAAATCAAAGCCAATGCCGTCGTTTATTTTGGTCATGGGTCTGATTATAGGTGCAGCATTTGCCAGCGGTTCCATGGGTAAGTACATCCTCCTGAAGTGAATGTTCCATGGAATAGAGCGTTTCAAAATTACCCTTCTCATCTATTATATTCCTGAGTAAAAGTTTTGATGAGAAGTGGACATTCAAGGAGTAAATGATGGTTTTTGATTACGAATCAGGAAGAATAAAATGGAATATCTAAACTCTATTGCTGGAATAAGGCATGGGCTGATAGTCTCATGTCAAACAGAAGAAGGCCAGGTGTTTGATAAACCCGAGCACGCTGCGATGTTTGCAGCTGCTGCTGAAGCTGGTGGTGCAGTCGGAATTCGCACAGAAGGTAAGGAGAACATAAAAGCCATCAAAAGCAAAGTCAATGTCCCCATAATAGGACTTATTCGGTCATCGTACCCGGATGGCTCAGTGCTTATTACCCCTGATTTCAAGGATGTTGATGAAATTATCGCTGCAGGAGCAGATATCGTTGCCATTGATGCAACAAATCGACTGCGTCCCAACGGGTTATCCGGGTTTGAGTTTCTTCGAAGGGTTCGACAAGCACATCCGAGTGTCCTATTACTTGCAGATGTTGCAACCTTTGAGGAAGGAATTCACGCTGCGGAACTTGGGGCTGATCTGGTATCAACGACGCTTTCGGGGTTTACCCCCGAAACTGCTGACAAAAGCAAAGAGGGTGTTGACCTGGAACTCGTAGCAAAACTATCTGAAGCACTGATGATACCTGTGATTGCCGAAGGACGAATATGGACGCCGCAGGAGGCTGCTGAAGCAATTCTGGCAGGTGCTTATGCGGTGGTAGTCGGGGCGGCAATTACCCGTCCCACACTCATTACTCAAATGTTTGTACATGAACTAAAGCTGAGGACAGGAACAGGTGAATCGAAAGATTAAGGTCATTCAATTTGGGGTTGGTGATATAGGAAAGAGTATTGTCAGAGCACTTTTGAAGAGCAACCATAGGTTCGAATTGATCGGGGCTGTTGACATTGATCCTAAAAAGGTTGGGAATGACATCGGTGATCTCGTTGGGTTTGAAGGTCTTACTGGAATCGTTGTTTCTCCTGACCTTCGACACATAAAGAAACGGGCAGATGTTGCAATACATACGTCGGTTTCGTTTTTACCTGAGGCTTCGAACCAGGTCATAGAATTACTGAAGTCTGGTTGCAACGTTATTTCGACATCCGAAGAGCTATTCTTTTTGGAGAAGAGAGACAAAAAGAAGTTCGATTATATTAATTCTTTAGCAAAGCGAAGTCATTTGAGAGTTCTGGCTTCTGGTGTAAATCCAGGATTTGTGCTGGACACTTTGGTGCTTGTTGCAACGACCCCATTGATCACAATAAACTCAATTCATGCTGAGCGTACTATAAACTTAAGTCACAGGCGGCTTGCACTTCAGAGGAAGCTCGGAGTTGGCCTGTCAAAGTACGAATTTTCAGAGCAAGCCTCGTCATCTTCACATTTTGGACCAGTTGGACTGACTGATTCAGCGGATTTTGTGCTGCATCATTTAAATATTAAGTATGACAATCTTCGTTCCACTACTCATCCAATTGTTGCCGATCATGACTATAAAGACGACAATGTCTTTGTCGCAAGGGATCATGTTCTCGGGGTGAGGCAGGAAGTTATTGCTAAGAGAGGAGATGATGAGATTCTTTCTTTCCGATTAACAATGAGGATCGATTCCCCAATTGAATATGATCATATATTTATTGATGGAGAACCTCCAATCAATATTGTGATCAATAATGGAATAATGGGTGATAAGGCAACAGTTGGCATTGTATTGAATCTAATTCCAGCGTTTCTCGATCTACCTCCAGGATTTCACACTATTGCCGATATGAAGTTACCACATCACATCAACTATGATCACCAGGCATGAAAAATCGACATGCATTTTATTTTATACTTATGTCTCTATACAGCGGATTTGTATCTTTTACACTCCATCACATTCATTTTTCTTCTGCGGTAGGGATAGCATTTCTATGCTTTAGTGCAGTAATTGTCTCGGCACTTATAATAAGCTGGACTGCAGAGGCAGCGGAATTTAGCATGAGTCAGGGGCTAGCTGTTGCAATTGTTGCTTTGCTTCAGGTTGTGCCTGAATTCATGGTTGAGGCAGTAATAGCATGGAAACAAGATGTTGATTTGATGATGGCAAATTTTACAGGGTCAAATAGGTTGCTTATGGGAGTTGGTTGGCCGTTAATATTCGTTACAGCCGATGTTTATACACGGATTAAAACAGGAGAACGCCTGAAACATATTGACCTGCGTCCAGAAAACATTGTCGAAGTTGGGGCTTTGTTCCTTGGCTCGGTATATTTCATAGTCGTATTAATTAAGAAAGATTTGCAGGTTTACGACGGAATTTTCCTCGGGATATTATTTCTGGCTTATCTATATTTTCTACAAATCCTCCCAGAGGAATCGGAGGAAAAGAAAGAGGACTTGATGCCAATGCCAAAATATCTCGTGGATATAAGCAGTTCAATGGCAAAAGGCGCTGTTCTAACGGGGCTCTTTCTAATAGGCGGTATTACCATGTATGCAGTGGCAGATCCGTTCTTTGTGAGCATGAAGGAGGTGGCAGCACTATTGGGAGTGAGTGCCTTTGTCTTTGTTCAATGGGTTGCACCTTTTTTGTCTGAATTTCCCGAAAAAGTAACCGCATTTTACTGGGCAAGGACGATCAAGCTGGCACCTATGGCACTTTTAAATATGATTAGCAGTAAGGTAAACCAGTGGACTCTCCTTGTCTCAATGATTCCAGTTGTATATTCATTTTCAAAAGGAATGATTTCAACAATTCCCCTTGACTGGCACCATAGAGAGGAGATACTGCTTTCTATGATGATGACTTTTTATGGGTGTGCAATTCTTGCCAAGCTACGTTTCACCTTAAGTAATGCGATAACCTTATTCCTACTCTGGTTAGCGCAATTTATTTATCCCACCACCTTTACATTCCTTCCGAACCTCCCTTTAGTGGGCAATAACTCGAGATTAATTACGTCGTTTTTATTTGGTTTTTTTTCAGTTTATGAGATTGGAAGGCATTATAAAGAATTTAGGATAATACATGGAGTCAAAGAGACATACCGTTTGGCTATCCATAAAAGAAATAGGAAAAGGTGGAGTAGTTGAAAACACTTCGAGAAAGAGCCGTGAAGTTCATTGCCAACCCTGTTTCCGGGAATGGCAAAACCAGAAGAATACTTCCCAAGCTCATTTCACTTGTAAGAAAATTGGGAATAAAGTTTGACATTGAATGGACTCAGGCACCCCAGCATGCCACCGAAATTGCAAAGAATACTTCCGACGAATTCGAAATCATTGTAGCAGTAGGTGGTGACGGGACCATAAATGAAGTTGCTTCTGGTTTGCTGCTGACTGATAAAGTACTCGGCATAGTGCCAACAGGTTCAGGAAATGACTTTGCCAGAACTCTTGGGCGTCTGAAGGATTTAAAAGATTGGGTCTATAGCCTGGTTGCTGGAAGGATTAAGAGAATTGACGTGGGAACGATAAACCTGGGTAACGATGGTTATGTATTTGTCAATGGAGTTGGTATTGGTTTCGACGCTGAAGTAGCACGTCAGAGCGAGCATTTTAGAAGACTAAAAGGTCTCCCTCGATATTTGGTGTCTCTGGTTAAGACGCTCAAGTCTTACAAGTCTGTGAAGATGAAACTGGAGATAGACGGACAAGTTGCGCGAGAAGGGCGAACTTTTCTCGTTGCTATTGGTAACGGTACATCAGCTGGTGGTGGATTCCTCCTTACACCTAACGCTAAATTAGATGACGGACTTCTTGATGTTTGTGCAGTCGACGAAGTATCGATTGCACGTGTAGTTCAGGTTTTGCCAAGCGTGTTGAAAGGGACGCATTCAAAGCACCCAGAAGTGTCGATGTTTACCGCACACCATTTAAAAATATCATCTGATGATCCTCTGGCAATTCATAGGGACGGTGAAATCGTCCCTAATCGCATACAGGAGCTTACAGTTGACATTCATCCTCACAGTTTAAATGTCATTGCTTAAATGTAATGCCAATACTTTGCTTACAAGACCTTGAGGTTTAATTTGTTTCCCAACATGTTAGATAACGGAACAAAATCAAGGTTTGATATTGTTGTAATTACCGAATGGATCATTTGTCAGATAGAAGAAAATTCTTCAAGAGATTACTGAAGGTTACTTCAACAATTCTCGCAGTGTATATTGTATATCCTGTTGTTCGGTTTTTGATCCCACCTCCCGTACCGACAGATGAAAAGGCCACTGTAGAAGTTGCAACCACTTCTGAGCTTCAGCTTGATTCTGCAAAGTTTTTTGAATTTTTAAACAAACCAGCGGTACTGGTTCATTTACCAGACGGGAAATACGAAGCACTTTCAGCAAAATGCACTCATCTGGGTTGCACTGTTGAGTTTGAACCTCAGAAAGAGATTTTTTATTGCAACTGTCACGGAAGCGAATTTGGAATCGACGGATCGGTTTTGAGAGGACCGGCAGTCTTACCACTTAAGAAGTATTTTGTAACTATTAATGGAAATAAAGTGTTTGTCTCTACTACCAAGACCAACGTATGACACGCGTTCGGGATAAATTCTTGTCGTTTCTTGATGAGCGGTTCGATCTCGATTTGCTAAAAAAATATTTCACCAAAAAAACAGTTCCTGAGCACAAGTATTCCTTCTGGTACTATTTTGGGGGAATAGCCTTGTTCCTGCTCGTTCTTCAAATTGTCACTGGCATACTCCTCTCCTTTTATTATGTTCCCACTCCCGAAAAGGCAAATGAGTCAGTTAAATTTATCATGACACAAGTAAGCTATGGGTGGTTGATCAGATCTCTTCATTTTTGGGGTGCGAATTTTTTGGTGGCTATCCTCTTGGTTCATATGTTCTCAACCTTTTTTCTCAAAGCCTATCGCAAACCAAGGGAACTTATGTGGATGGTTGGGGTTCTGTTGATTTTTCTTATCCTTGGTTTTGCCTTTACGGGCTATCTGCTTCCGTGGACAAGTCTGTCATATTTTGCTACAAAGATAGGGGTGAGCACGCCTTACATTGTCCCGTTAGTGGGCAAATATTTGTCCCTTTTTCTGCAAGGAGGCGAAGAGGTAGGAGGTGCCACCCTCACAAGAATGTATAGCCTCCATACCATAGTTTTGCCTATGCTTGTAACTGCACTCGTTATAATCCATATAGTTCTCAGTCAAATCTTTGGCTCGAGTGTTCCCTTGTCACAGCGGAATAATGCCATAGGATCGACAAGATTTTATCCCGATTTCGCACTCAGAGATTTTGCAGTTTGGGCGGGTGTACTTGCAATTCTCGTTTTATTTTCTGCTGTTGCTCCAGAGTCCGTTGGACAAAAGGCCAATCCGATTGAACCTGCTCCTGCAGGCATTAAACCAGAATGGTATTTCCTTTTTGTCTTCCAGACACTTCGCATGATGCCTGAGATCATAGCAGTTGGTTTGATAACTCTATTCCTGATTTTTTGGATCTTTGTTCCTTTTTTAGATAGGAAATCTTCGCGTGAAGAAACAGGCAAGCTATTTACGATAATTGGCGTTGTTGTCCTTCTATACTTTCTTACGACAACAGTTGTGGCGTTCTTATCAAAAGTATGATAGCACAATTTCTTACAGTGCTCGAGAGTGCTCCTGATAGTCTTGGGAGGCTCATCCCAACATTAAGTGATCGATTTAATCTTGTCCTGCCCTTCATTGTGATTCTTATTATCTTTGCTTTTTTTCTTGGATTGAAGGTATACATGGATGATTCTTTAGCATCATCTAAAGAAAGAAGCAAGAAGGAGTAGAACCCTGTTTGCGGGCATTTGTTGAGAGACACTGGTTATCCTTGAAAGTATAAGGTCATGGGTCTATATTCAATTAATTATGGAGCAAGAAGTCATCCGTCTCAAGAATGCAACGTTCTATGCCTATCATGGGGTGCTGAGCAATGAACAGATCTCTGGAGGAAAGTTCGAAGTTGATGTCGACTTGTATGGCGATTATTCTCGGGCAGCGCAGACAGATAAGCTAAGGGACACTGTTAATTACGAAGAAGTTTTCAGATCAATTGAGGACCTGGTAACAGGGAAAAGATATTACCTTATAGAATCTCTTGGAGTCCACATAGCTGAAAAAATAATCGAGAAATTTACCCTTGTGAACAAAGTTGTGGTGAGAGTGAGAAAACATCATCCGCAGATAGGTGGTGTAGTAGATTTTGTAGAATTTGAAACCGAGAAAGCGCGTGGAAGTTGACACGTATTTATTACTTGGATCAAATTTAGGTGATCGGGCAGGATCAATTTTAGCAGCTATTCGGATGATTAACGAGCTACATTATACTGCTGTACTGCGAGTTTCCTCATTCTACGAGACAGAGCCCTACGGTTATTCGGATCAACCTCCTTTTTTAAATATAGGAGTTATAGCAAAAACGCGCCTGTCTCCCTCATCTCTACTTCAACATTTTAAGTTAATCGAGAAAAGAATTGGAAGAAAAGAGCGGCCAAAGTGGCATGAGCGCGAAATTGACATAGATATTATTTTTTATGGAAATAAGATCGTAAAGACCAGTTCCTTGATCATTCCTCATCCGCTGATGCATATGAGGCGCTTTGTACTTATTCCACTCGTTGAGATCGATTCTGGATTCGTGCATCCTGTTTATGGAGAAAACCTTGCAGCTCTATTAGATAAGTGCCCGGATCAGTCACAGACAAAAAGAATGGAAATTGAATTCAACGACATCTCACAATGAACTCGACTCTAATTAAGACCGACTTTAGGCACATTGCAATTGAGGGTGTGATTGGTGCAGGAAAAACCAGTCTAGCAGTAAAGCTCGGCAAATATTTAAATGCCAAGGTAGTACTGGAAAAATTCGAAGAAAATCCCTTCCTCGAGAAGTTTTATGAGGATAGGGAGCACTATGCCTTTCAAACCCAGATTTTTTTCCTGTTAAGTCGGTATAAGCAGCAGCAGGAGCTTGTGCAACTCGATTTGTTTCAGCAAATGATAGTCTCAGATTACATGTTTGAAAAGGATAAAATATTTGCATACCTCAATCTTCAAGATGACGAACTAAAACTCTATGAAACTCTGGTCGGTCTTCTTGAAAAGACTATACCTAAACCTGACCTTGTGGTTTATTTGCAGAGCAGCGTTGAAAAGCTTATGCAAAATATAAAAAAGAGAGGTAGAAGGATTGAGAGGAATATTGATCCAGAATATATTCAGAGTTTGAATGAAGCGTATAATTATTTCTTTTTCAGGTATAAAGCTTCTCCTCTCTTGATAGTCAATGCAACTGAAATAGATTTTGTGAATGATGAAAATGATTTCAGGAATCTTGTAAACGAAATTCTTAAACCTAGAAAAACCGCTGAATATTATAGCCCGATCATAAAATGATGTTTAGGATAATTTTTTGGGTCTTGATGCTCTATTTGATTTATCGGACCATACGGAATGTCATTCGGTCTGAGGTTTATAGAGGAATAAAAAAGTATGAAGCAGATCAGAAGAAAAAAGAAAATGATCGAAAAGAAATAAAAATAGATCGCAGCAAGATCGAAGATGCAAAGTATGAGGATTTGAAATAAAAAGGTGAAACCGGATAATGATGATGCCCAGCTGGAGGACCGGGGCACACTTGAACGGTTTATGAGGAAAATAGCAATTGGGCTCTTGGGCCTAATTGTTAGAAGAAAGAGACGTAACAGACTCCCAATTAATTTGAAGGAAATAAGAAGAGTTCTTGTCATCAGACAACACAACCAGTTTGGTGACGTGTTATGTACTGTGCCATTGCTCAGAGCCTTAAAGAAGAAGCTTGCGCTGGATGTGCTAGATGTGGTTGTCTCCCCACAGAACAAAGACGCGCTCGAAGGTTGTCCCTATGTTTCAAAATTAATAGTTTATGACAAACTCACCTTTTACAAAAATCCAAAAGTTTTTCTAAAGTTCATTTCTAGTATTAGACAAAATTATGATGTTGTATTAGTTCCATCTAATGTTTCACTTTCTCTTACCAATGACATAATTGCCTTATTTTCAAGGGGAAAGTGGAAGATTGGACCTGCATCCCTCGAAAGCAAAGAGAATTCAACTGCTTTCGTTTATGACATTGCTGTCGACCTCAGCTGGCACCCTCACTTAAAGCAATCATACAGGAACATGTTGGTAGCAAAACCGCTTGGAATTGATCCTGCTGACGACGATGGTGAGCTGGAATATCATCCTGATAAGCGGAGCGAAGAAATAGTTCACGCACTGATAGTTCGCACTGAAGGTGCACAGACCAGGATAGGATTGCATGTTGGCGCAGGAAAGGCGCCAAACCGATGGGATGTCAACAAGTTCATTGGTCTTGCCAGAAGACTGCAAACTGAGCTTGGAGCCTGGATTTATCTTACCGAAGGATCGTTTGATCATGAAGTTGTCAGTGAGTTTGTTAGGAATGCTGATTTTTCATTTGTGAGAATAAGGAACCACGATATAAAACGAGTGTCTGCGTTTTTGAAGGCAATGAACTTGGTGGTCACCAACGACACTGGAATAATGCATCTTGCAGCAGCGGTGGGTACACCCACTTTGTCACTTTTTGGACCCACAGATCCATTACAATGGGCTCCAATTGGGAAAAAGCATAAATTTATCCTTGGTCACCGCCAGGAGGTGAACTCGATTTCCATAGATAGAGTGTATAGAGTATTATTGAATATGATAACATTGTGAATATAGAGGCGTTGTGATGGTAAATGTGTTTTTAGAAATTCGAGATAAATTGGTGCAATTATTCTCTCGTCTCGAGTTCTCACAGGAACCAATTCATTTGCTGTTAGCAATTATTACGGGTGTCCTTGCAGGATTTGGTGGAATTATATTTTACAAAATGATACAACTAGTAGAAATCATTATGTTTCATCTTCCTGCAACGTTTTTCAAGTTGGCTAATCTTGTTGACCTTACCGGGTGGCAGAGATTCTTAATTATCCCGCTTATTCCTGCAATTGGGGGACTGATTGTTGGGTGGTTGACGCACAAAATTGCACCAGAGGCATCTGGAGAAGGGGTGCCCTTGATTATCGAAAACGTTGCAAAAAAAGGGGGGATTATAAACTCTTCTATTGCTGTGTCGAAACTTCTCACGAGTGCAATTTCAATAGGAAGTGGTGGGGCCGGTGGGCGTGAAGGTCCTGTTATTGCCATTGGTGGGGCAATAGGCTCCACGGTGGGTCAGGTGCTTCGGCTCAACGAGGAGCAGATGAAGTCGCTTGTAGGTTGTGGCGCAGCTGCTGGTCTTGCAGCTGTATTTAATGCACCTATTGGTGGTGCACTCTTTGCTATGGAGGTCGTGCTCGGCAGTTTAAACATGCAGACGTTTTCTCCAATCATCATTAGCTCAGTATTTGGAACTTTTGTATCCAGGAGCATTTTAGGGAACAGACCTGTTTTTGCCATACCGACATTCACAATGGCAAGTGGATATGAACTTTTCTTTTATATCATCCTTGGACTACTGGCTGGATATGTTGGGGTGGCATTCGTAAAAATATTTTATGCAACGGAAGAATTTTTTCAAGGAGATAGTTTCCCAATCAAGAGCAAACTTTTCAAACCAGCTCTTGGCGGACTCATTGTAGGGATCATCGGGATTTATTTTCCTGAAGTGTTTGGATATACTTATCAAGGAGTAAATGCCTCCCTGTACAGCCGTGATTCTCTACTGATATTGACGTTACTATTATTCTTGAAGCCCATTGCTACATCGGTCACCTTAGGGAGCGGAGGCTCAGGCGGGACACTAGCACCATCCCTGTTCATTGGGGCTATGGCTGGAGGAGCATTTGGTAGTATTATTAATTTAATTGTACCCTCCATAGCGGCTCCTCCCGGAGCTTATGCCCTTGTAGGGATGGCGGCTGTGACAAGTTCAACTCTTCAAGCTCCATTGTCAGCATCAATCTTGGTTTTCGAGATGACAGATAAGTATGAGGTCATACTTCCTCTTCTGTTAGCCGTTGTTGCTGCAACTTTCATTTCAAAAAAATATATGCGTGGCTCAATTTACACTATCAGGTTACAAATGATGGGTGAAAATCTGGACCCATATGGCAGAGATATTAATATTTTGAAATCAATAAAGGTCAGGGATGTGATGAAAACCCATGTTACCGCAGTATCTGAGTCGACTCGCCTGTCAGACTTGATAGAAATGATATCTGAAAGCGACAGCAATGTTTTTCCCGTAATTCGTTATGATGGGACTCTTGCTGGAACGGTTTCATTTGGAGAAATAAGACAGACCCTTGAGCTCAAAGATGTTCAGGAGCTTGCAAATGTTCTGGTCGTAAAGGACATTCTCAACCCTGGCGGGGTATCAGTAAATCAAAATGACGACATGTCGGTTGCTCTGAAAAAGATTTCAGATGCAGGGATTCGATCTGTACCTGTAATAAGAGACAACAGACAGATAGCTGGAATGCTTTATCTTCATGACGCACTGCAAGCTTATGAGAAGGAGCTCCTTCTCAGAGAGGTTAAAAAATGATTTTAACAAATGCGCAGATTAAGACTCTCTCGAAACTAAAAGATCGTTCAGAAAGGGAAAAGGAGAGATTATTTCTGATAGAAGGAAAGAGAAGTATTATTGAAGCACTCGATAGTGAACTGTCTGTTCAACTAATAATTGCAGATATAAGCAAAGATGCGGAGAAATTTAGAGATGTGCTCGAAGCGGCGAAACTCAAAGGGGTCGAACTGGCTGAGCTTCCTTCGCCAAAGTTTCGGAAGATAGAAACTACGGAAAACAGTCAGGGGATCATAGCGATTGTAAGAATGCCTGAATGGAGTTTAAGTCATTTTTTCATAGAAATGAAATCAGCTGATAATGCCCTCATAATTTTCCTTGATCAGGTTTCGGATCCTGGAAATGTCGGTACGATCCTTCGGACAGCCGAATGGTTCGGTTTGGATGCGGTCATGCTGAGCAAAGGGAGCGTTGATGCTTTTAATCCAAAAGTCGTCCGATCATCTATGTCAGCACTGACCAGGATAAAAGTCTTTCAAAATTTGGACTTTGAGGATATCTGGCATCCTCTGAAAGACAATGGATTTGAGTTTTATTGTGCAGCACAGGATAAGAGCGAATCTTATATTAAGGCTTCATACGCTAAAAAAGCTGTCTTCGTATTTGGTTCAGAGGCTACTGGAATTGGTGATAAAATTAATTCGCGCTGTACTAAGTTCATTTCAATTCCGCGGCATGGAAAGGTGGAGTCATTAAACGTTGCCGTGGCTTCTGCGATAATACTTAGCGAGGTGATCAGGCAAAGATCAGTAAATACTAACTAACCGGCGTAACACCGAGGCCTGGATTGTCATTTAATACCAGTTTCCCGTTCTCGTTAATTGCTCCTTTAAATGGGTCGTTAGAAGTTAAAACGTTACCATCAAGATCGTTCCAATCAACCAGAGGGGATAATTGGGCTGCGGCAGTAATTCCCACCGAAGTCTCAATCATACACCCGAGCATAATTTTCATTCGATGGGCACGCGCAGCATAGATAAGTTTTCTAGCCTTAAGAAGTCCGCCATTCTTCTGAAGCTTGATATTGATACCATCATAGGCAGTTGAGACAGTTGCTATATCATACAAAGATTCAATTGATTCGTCAGCGATAATTGGTATTTTAACACGTTCGTGCAGCCATTGGATGTCTTCAATTTGACTTGACGGCATGGGTTGTTCTATAAACTGAACGTTTTGAGTGGCTAGCCAATTGATTTTTTCAAGTGCTTCCTCCTTTGATTTCCAACCTTCATTAGCATCTACTCGGAGAGGCTTATCTGTAACGCTCCTAACTGCCTGTATTATTTCTTCGTCGTTGGCAAGACCGACCTTGATTTTTAAGAGTGGGTAAGCAGCTGCTTCCTTCACTTTTTGTTTAATTACGTCGACAGTATCTATTCCAATTGTGAAGGTGGACAATGGTACTTTTTCTTTTTTTGCACCGAAGAATTTGTAGAGGGGTATTCCTAATTTCTTACCAATCCAATCGTGTATCGCTATGTCAACTGCTGCTTTGGCACTTGGATTTCCAGGCGCAATAGAATCAAGATATTCGTTGATATCCTCGAGGTTAAAAGGATCCGATAGTTTACTGGTGTCAATTTTTTCAAGGAAAGCTATTACCGATTCGGGGGTTTCATTGTAGCGGGCATTTGGAGAGGCTTCTCCGTAGGCAATAATCCCATCCTTTTCGAATTTTACCAGGACGATTGGCACTTCGGTGCGAGAGCTTCTTGATATTGTGAAGGTATGTTTAAGTTTTAGATCGTATCTCCAATAGTCTAATTTCATTTTTCTGTTTCCTTTGCTTGAAACAATATTTTTGGTAAACTCCTTTACAACCGAATTTCGTGGAATAAAGCCAATTTTACCGAATAACAACGCTGCGCTGCTTAATGTTAGAAAACGACGCCTGTTCATCATAATGAACCACTTGGGCCTTCTGGCTGCACAGTTGAATCAGAGCCGAGTATGCGCTTTGCCCGAACAAAGCGATTTAAATTGTATTCATCGAAAAGGGAATCGTTTCTCAACAAGCTGCTTATTCTTACTCTTCCACTTGAATGTATGAAATATCCGTTGCCAATGTAAATTCCAACATGTACAATCTTTTCTCTTTTGCCTTGTCCTCCTTTTTGACCAAAGAATAACAAATCGCCAGTTCTAAGATCAGCAAATCCATTTTCGGGACTGACATCCTTACCAACCAAAGCCTGCTGATCCGCATCACGGGGCAGGTCGATTCCAACCATTCTGTAAATGGTCTTCGTAAATCCCGAACAATCCATGCCCTTCGTGCTCGTACCCCCCCAAAGGTATGGAAAGCCGAGCATGCTAAGGGCCAATTTTCTTATGTTTTCTGGAGACGGTTTAGATACTGTAATAAATCTTGAATAGTAATCGACATCTGATGCACTGACAAAGGCTATCCTCCCATCCGGCAGCTGAACCTGATACGCTACTCCATATTTTTTAATTGGGATAAGATAGTCAGCCATAACTGCATCGGAGACAGTGTAGCCATTACTTAGAGTACTCTTTAGTATCGTAAAGGGGGCGGTGACAATGAGTTTCTCTGATTTTAAATAGGTATTCAGCTTTTGGCTGTCAACGCGAACAATATTTCCAGCGTCAATCCAGCCGAGATAGTTGTCTTCCGACTTTATGTAGATCCAGCCGCCTTTTTTTTCCAGGATTTTTACAGTATGTCCTAAAAGAACCTGGTTAACTAGTTCGGCTCTTGAATGTGGTTCGGCTCTTACGTTCCCCACACTGACATTTACAATGCCAAATATGGTTGACCCAAGGCTGGTATCTGGAAGCAGCCTAACTGAATCGATTAATTCAGAATAACCAATTGATTTAAGTGACGAAAGAATCGACTCTTTGGCGTTTGGATTGTCAACGGCACCTTTGATTATGAGCTTGTGACTTCCCGATTGTGAAGCATTTACAACAAAGACTGAGGTTCGTGCATCAGGAGCATAAGCAGCCCTGAGAGAATCAAGGATATAATTGACCTCTACAATCCGCTTATTTTCGTTGCAACCATATAAGAGGAAAAGCAAAATGGCCAGAGCCACTGGATGTCGACCAAATCTCATCGCTTAATCACCTCATCTTTTATAAGAAAAGTTATAAAATAGTGAAGAATAAGACAACGCCACCACAACAAAATCTGGACGGTTTGAATATCAAAAAAGCTTTTGCAACGTTTTTAAGAGGCCAATTTTTCGATTGAATCCAATATGTGTGATTGTTATATTTCCTTTGCGGTATGTGAATTGGTTTTGTCGAATCAAAGTCAAACGGGCCCTTAGCTCAGTTGGTTAGAGCAGCTGACTCATAATCAGCGGGTCGGGGGTTCAAGTCCCTCAGGGCCCACAAAATTC
>Ga0207433_10000234_pt1 | contig 133380 bp, 143 predicted proteins | sample YelNatPaOPGAMG01_FD_187559 | JGI IMG/M metagenome (GOLD analysis project Ga0207433, IMG submission 187559) | Hot spring thermophilic microbial communities from Obsidian Pool, Yellowstone National Park, USA - OP-RAMG-01 (SPAdes) (version 3) | ecosystem: Environmental > Aquatic > Thermal... | reverse complement strand
AACTAAAGTAATTTGGTTTTGTAGATTATTATCAGTATTAATTCTGTCTTGAATTTCAGTAGTTAATGAACCTGAAACTAAAGTAATTTGGTTTTGTAGATTATTATCCTCACTAATTCTATTTTGAATTTCAGTAGTTAATGAACCTGAAACTAAAGTAATTTCATCACGAATCTCATTAAGTCCTATAACTCTTAAATTAGGGTTAATAACTATTTTTATTATAGAATATTCTTCGTTCATTTTTTTTTATTATTTTTTTATACAATTCATATCAATTATTTTGAGAAAAATTTACCTCATCCAATGTTGCCAATCAAAAATATTTCCATTTATACGATAAAAATCTGTAAAACCATATCCTCTCAATGCATAAATATAATCTCCCCCAGTATAGACTAATGAACCACCATGGTTAATTGTTCCTGGGGTTGATGCTATCACTGTCCAGCCATTCCCACTTATTGAATAACGATAAAAATCTGTAAAACCATATCCTCTCAATGCATAAATATAATCTCCCCCAGTATAGACTAATGAACCACCCCCTCCAATGGAGTTTGGTGTTAATGTCATTGTTGTCCAACTATTTCCACTTATTGAATAACGGTAGAAATCTACAGAACCGCTTCCTCTCAATGCATAAATATAATCCTCACCTGTATAGACTAATGAACCACCGCCACCAATGGTGTTTGGTGTTAATGCCATTGTTGTCCAACTATTTCCACTTATTGAATAACGGTAGAAATTTGTATAGCCCCATCCTCTCAATGCATAAATATAATCTCCTCCAGTATAAACTAATGCACTGCCGTAGCCAATAGTGTTTGGTGTTGCTGTCATTGTTGTCCAACTATTTTCACTAATTGAATAACGATAAAAATCTGCAGAACCACTTCCTCTCAATGCATAAATATAATCTCCTCCAGTATAGACTAATGCACCGCCACCACCAATGGTGTTTGGTGTTAATGCCATTGTTGTCCAACTATTTCCACTTATTGAATAACGATAAAAATCTGCAGAACCACTTCCTCTCAATGCATAAATATAATCTCCTCCAGTATAGACTAATGCACCGCCATAATAGATTGTACCAGGGGTTGGTGCCAACATTGTCCAACTTCTTATACTACCTAAATTAAAAAGATTAAATGATTTAGACTTGCTTGCATTTTCCCAACTTACATTTCCCCAACTTGGCAATCCACTTACAAGTACCAATATTTGTCCATCAACTCCTTTTGGCAATTTTTGCCATGTAGAAATCCCTCGATAAAGTATATCGCCCGGAGATGCATTGGAAAGTAAATCTGCGAGGGAACCTGAAACTAAAGCAATTTGGTTTTGTAAATTCTGACCATCAATTATAACTTCATCATTAACAGTACTTACATTTATACTTCCAGAACCTTTTAATGTCTTAAACTGTAGTATAGAACCAGAATTACCAATATAAATTCCTTCTCCACTACCTAAATTTTCACCAGTACTTATACCACCACTTATAACTAATTGATCTATTTGATTCTGTAAATTATTATCAGCATTAATTCTGTTTTGAATTTCAGTAGTTAATGATCCACTAACTAAAGTAATTTGGTTTTGTAAATTATTATCAACATTAGTTCTGTCTTGAATTTCAGTAGTTAATGAACCTGAAACTAAAGTAATTTGGTTTTGTAGATTATTATCCTCACTAATTCTATTTTGAATTTCAGTAGTTAATGATCCACTAACTAAAGTAATTTGGTTTTGTAGATTATTATCAGTATTAATTCTGTCTTGAATTTCAGTAGTTAATGAACCTGAAACTAAAGTAATTTGGTTTTGTAGATTATTATCCTCACTAATTCTATTTTGAATTTCAGTAGTTAATGATCCACTAACTAAAGTAATTTGGTTTTGTAGATTATTATCAGTATTAATTCTGTCTTGAATTTCAGTTACAAGAGAACCTGAAACTAAAGTAATTTGGTTTTGTAGATTATTATCCTCACTAATTCTATTTTGAATTTCAGTAGTTAATGAACCTGAAACTAAAGTAATTTGGTTTTGTAAATTATTATCAACATTAGTTCTATTTTGAATTTCAGTAGTTAATGATCCGCTAACTAAAGTAATTTGGTTTTGTAGATTATTATCAGTATTAATTCTGTCTTGAATTTCAGTTACAAGAGAACCTGAAACTAAAGTAATTTGGTTTTGTAGATTATTATCTGCATTAATTCTGTTTTGAATTTCATTAATAATTTGAGTACGAAGCTCCGTAAGCTCTGCAGTTCCTAAAGCTTTTAAAGTAGGGTTAATAACTATTTTTATTACTCTCGGCAGTAAAAATGGCATACTTTCTTCTTATATATTTTTGTCAATTATTGTAAACTTTCCATATAAACAAGTTAAAGATTCAAAAGTAGACGTATCTATTAAATCTCCATGATACATATAAACCCCTTCTTTGCCTTTGGTTTTTTCTCCTTCTATTTTCCATAATATACTACCACTCGTTGGCACAATATAAAAATCATTTCCTTCAAATGTTATATCTGGTTCTTGTTGTCTACTACGCTTGTAAAGATAAATCTTAAAATCATAGCCTGTTAAGTCAATAGGATTATTTTCTGTATCCCAAAATTCTAATAATGTAACGTGAGAATTCCCTTCTCTTATTACAATATCTTGATAAGCTGCATTATCTATAATTAAAGGTACATCCATCTTATACCTCTTTCTTATTTCTTAAAAAACGGACTTCCTATTTCTGCTAACTTATGTAAATACTTTGGTATAAAGACTCCTATTAACAAAACAAAATTAAATACAATAAAGTAAGGGTCAATTTTAAACTCTTGGTATGAAGCAATTAGAATATCAAATCCAAACATAAATAATAATAATAAAAAACTAAACAAGCGTGTAGATGACTTAACTCCCGCACTTTCTTCAAAAAAACCTACTTTTTTAACTTCTTTTTTTTCAACTTCTTCCATTTTTAACCTCCATGTAAAAAATTATCCTTTAAATAAATATATAACATCAGAGTTTATATTTCTAAAATCTATATGTACCCAACTAACATCTAGTTCCATCGCAGTTATTTCGTTAAAAGGAAAAATATTTTGATTATCAATTATTATTTTTCTTACCTCTTCTGCAGTTCTGCCTGTAACTGTAAAATCTACTGCTCTCCCGAATCTGTGTTGAGAATATAATGCTCCGGTTTTATCATCAGGTCTCCTAAAACCTCTTGAATCTAAATTACCTCCTAAATGCCAATTATTAATAATTATAGGAGAATTAAAATATTCTCTAATACCATCTAAGGTTTTTAATAAACGAACATCAAAAAACATCCAGGCTTGTTCCCCAAATTTTTCATAAGTAACTCTATCTACTAACTCCTGAATTTTGAAATATTTGCATTTATAAAAAGATCTCATATTGTATCCTCCTTTCTACTTTTTCGATATTACCATCTTTATAATACTAAGAATAAGGGTAACTGCTGTACCAGCAGACAATCCTGCTAATAAATAATTCTCAAAAATCTTTAAAAAATTATTAATTTCGTTATGAAACTTAAATGAAAGTAAAAATATCGAAACAAATACTATTGTAAAATAGTACTTATAAGTTAATATTACCTCTCTAAGTTTTTTTGCGTTTCTTTCTTTTTTATGTATTTCCCATAATTCCTCTACTACTTCTCCTATATTTCTCTCCTGACTTATTCCATTTTTTGTTGTTATTATAAGTTTTTTATTTATGTTTTCCAGAGATTTTAAAATCTCTGTATTTGCTTCGTGTAAACTTTCTATTCTTTCTTGTATTTTTTCCATAATTACATTTATAGAATTTACTAAATTGTGATTACTTTTTCTTAATAATAGTAACTCCCATGCAGAAACTCCTGTGTCCAATAACTCTTTAATTTCGTCTTTTGTTAAGTCATCTAAATTATCAGGAGTAACAGTTTTACCGGAATTAAGTGTATAAGTCCCTTCTTTTACATCAATTTTATACATTTCAAACACCTTTTTATATAACAAATTTATTTCTTTTTTCTCATTTTATAAAAAAGAACATTATTAACTTTATAGTGTTGTTATAAAAAAGTATAATGTTCTCTGCATAATTATCCCCCAAATCCTATTCTTGTTCCTCTTAATCCTCTAGTTAAACTTCTTGGCATTGATATCATTCCAGACCATAAACCTTTCGACTTAAGTAGCTTAAATCCTAAAGCTTTCTTTATTGCTAAAAGTTGATTGTTAAGGTATGCTAAAATATCTCCATTCACAATATTAGCATAATCTTGTTGTTTTGCTCTTTCAATGCTAATACCATTGTCACTATAGCGAAAATGTTTTCCAGCTTCAAACCATTGTAATCTCATTCCTGTAAAAAATAAGGCACACATAATAACAGGAGTTATTAAAATAGATTGTATATCTTCTCTTTCAGGAGCATTGGGATCCCCGCCTTCACTAATAGTAGCTTTTGAAACTTGATATAAATCTTCTGATGAAAAAGTTGTTAAAACTGGAGGAGTTGTATTAAAATAGTTTAAACCTAATCTAAAATCTTCCCACAGTTCTTCATCTCCTAACACAGCGGAGAGTTTATAACTAGAACCTTTTGCATTTACTTCCCTCATTGATAAATGAGATCTTAAAAGGTCTACAAAATATTGTTGTGCTTGAGATAATGCCATTTTTTTGACCCTTGTTATTTAGATAGTTCTCCAACTAACTCATCAAACCTTGTCTCCCATTTACCTTGAGGTATTATTTCTTCGAAACTATGTCCGTTTTTGGCAACTTTATAAAATTCTATTTCTTTATTATTTTCATAAATACCAATCCCGCAATAATCTTTACATTCTTTTCCAACTAATGAAAAGTTAGAATTTTTCTTAATTACCCAAGAATTTACTTGATTACTCGAAGATTTTTCTTTTGATTGTATTTCTTGATTGTGTTGAGATTCTTGTTGAGGAGTTTGAACCTGAGAAGGTTCTGTAGAAGGTGTTGTATTTTCCTCTACTAAAACTTTCACATTACCATCAGGCTTTTTTTCAATACTAATATTAGACAAAACCTCTATCCATGAGAACTTCTTTTTTATTTGATTTTCTACATTTTCTTTTCTTGCATTACCTGATGTCAAAGGACTACCTCTGTAAGAGTCTTTGTCTTCTTTTGCTTTATCATTGCTAAACTCTTTGTTTTGAAGATGCCATGCATTAAGCTCTACTTGTGAAGGATCTCCGCTTTTAGGAATCTTATCTCCTGTAAAAGTTGCATTATTTGGAAGAGTTGTTTTATTGAGAGTTTTGTAAAAATCTGGTTTTGGAATCTCAATGTCTTTCTTCGTTCTATTATAAGATTCTGCCAATACTTTTTTCCAATCTAACATCTTATTTATTAACTCCTATATTAATATTATTACTTATATAATATATAGGATTTTTTAAATCTTTTTACATCTAATTTTGATTTTTTTTTTACAAAACTTTGCTCAAAATTTTTAAAACTTTATCTAATTTTTTAGAGATAGGAAGAAAGAATTTTAACAAAGGAGTATAATATTAATTCTTTTCTAAATTTTGACATTCACTTTTTATACAAGATTTACAAACAAAACATTCTGGCTTATTCTCAAATACTGATATAGGAGGATTGTCCCCTCCCCACCAACTTTGTGCATCTTTAATCACTTTTTCTGTAAGACTTCTATCACATTTTTTGAAAAGATCGCAATCATAATGCTTACAAAATGTTTTATCTTTATAACAAAGCATATCGACAACTCCTTTATACTAATTAATACAAAATAAATACTATCTGCGAAAGCTTTGTAATAAATTTATTTTTCCAATATAAAAAACAAAGGTGTATAACATTTGTAAATGCTATACACCTTTCAGGAGTTTAAAATGGCCGAATTAATATTAATTATGGCTTCCTACCGAAACTCCGTTTGCATTTACGATTGCCATACCTAAATTTTCGTATCCTACATACCCTATTTTTGCTTCTGCAGGAATATCATTTGGCATTAAAATTACCTCTGTACGAATTGGTAATACACCAAAAAATCTTGGTTCTGCAATTGCGTAAACAGTACCTTTAGGCACCTTACGGGATACAATTATATCAATACCCCAAATAGTTCCATAAAGACCAGTTTCCAAAATCTCTCTCATAGTTACAGGATCTAAATCTGTATTATCCCATCCTCTAATGTCTTTGAAAGATGCAAATCTCATTAAGAATCCATAACAAGGTAAATCATGATCCATAACTATACTAGATAAATTATTGAGGAAATATTTATCGCATCCTGTTGTAGAAGTAGTAATTGGATTATTATTAGTATTATTTTGAGTAACAGTATTTAGTAAATGTAAAAACTGTTCGTCTTCTTGCTCTTGTATAGCGATTCTTATCTTTTCTTGAGTACGATCAAGAATATTAAAACGTCTTTCTTGTATTTCTTTTAACCTAATTGAAGCAGGAGCAAATATCTCCCAGGTATTAGGTTCTACATATTCACCTTCAACTGTCCATTCATCAACTTTTCCTCTTTTTGATACAACGTATGCGGGAACGTTAATATCTTTATCGTATCTTGCAATTTGTCCTTGAGCAAGAACGTCTATTTCAAAAAACTTACGAGCTGTACCTACATAATCCAATTGAGTACGAATAGGAACTGCCATTTGAGCTCCTATAGCTTGACGTCCTGCTTCAGTTAACAACGCATTCCATATTTCGTCATTATTCAGAACAGAATCAGAATAATTCTGATATGGATCTACTGTAGTTCCTGCCTCTTTAATGGCGAATCCTTTTTTTGGTTTTGTGTTCATTTTTTACTTACTCCTTTTTTTTGTTGAACGAATTTTTTAATTCGTAAGAATTATAAGGCAATGCCTTATAATAAAAATTTTCAAAACTTTAAATCTAAGGGCCATTGGTAATGGCCCTTCTTAAAAACAACTGCTAAAATCTTAAAATTACTCCAAGTCCATAGTTGTTAGTAGCAGATGGAACTTGGAAAACTTTACCATAAACCGATCCTGTTACAACAGTTGTAAACTTGCCATTCCCACTAACATACAAACTTTGACCTGGCAAAGCATTTTCAACATCAGACTCATATGCTCTATTACTTGAATTTGTTTGAACTTCTTGACTATGATCAATAATAACTTTAGTACCAGCCCCATAAATACAAGTAACTAAAGACCCTGTAGGAGGAGAATTAAGTTCACTAGGACTATCTGCTAATAAGAACATTGTTTCATCTGTAGATGCAATCTTAATAGAAGTCCCAGCGCTATTAAGTGTTCCTAGTTGTCCTGGCATCCATCCACTATTTAATACGGTAGTGGATACAGGGAAAGTATCTTTAGCAAATGCGTGATAGATTATTACTTTAGACATATTATTTAACTCCTTTTTTTAATTTTTTTACAATAAAACGACTTAATCACGATTTTTTATATCTTGCAACTCTTAATCTTACTTGAGAAGGATCAACTCCTTTATTCTTTAACTTTTTCTCTACCGTAGTAAACATATCAGATAATTGTAAACTAGATGGTGTACTTATAGCCACTTGAGGTACAAAACTTGCAGATTTTGTAATTTCTGCATCTGATTCTAAGCTTTTGTCAATCCCTTCTGTTTTTGATTTAGCGTTAGGATCTCTCACTCCAGATAATGTATTTCCAACTATTCCAGAATCTGCATCTGGTATAGTAGCTTCTTTTAATGCAGCTTCATTTACTAATGGTAATTCATTTAACATCTTTTCTGTAAATTCAATAGTTTCTTCGCTCTTACTCATTATTTCTTTAGCATATTTCTTAACTGCTTCCTTATTCCATTCGATTAATCCGCCAGCAGCTGCTAACCTTGCTAATTCAACACCTCTTCTTGCTTTTGCTAATAACTCTTCTCTAGTAGAACTAATTTTTCCTGTACCATCTTTAGCTTTTCCAAACTCTTCTCCTTCAGTAACAGAATTCTTTTCTGGTTTATAATCTATATTTTCTTTTTCTACTTTTCTTTTCTTTGTCAATTGTGATGCATATTCTTTATCTCCATATGCATCTTCATAATATTTTTTTACACCATTAGAATTAGCAGCTTCTTTAGAAAGGGTAGGATTAAGATATTGTCCATTAACTTCTTTTCTTACAGCTTCTAATCCATCTTCTATAACTGCTTCACAAATTAAATTAGCATATGCTTTACTTGCAAAGTTTCTCAGACCTTTTTCATCTTTTGCTCCTAAATGATCTGGTGCATTTGCAAAAGTATATCTAATTGCTCTCCCTTCTCTAGAATCATAAATATCATAATATTGACCAACTGGATTATAAGATGCATTTACAAAAGGTTTTTCATCGTGTGGATTTCCTTCATCTTTCAATCTAGGATCAGATGCTGGGTTCTGCATCTTATCTTCTTTTTCTTTATCTTTGTCAAATTCTTTTGCACCTGCTTGCCAATGTCTTAATTCTATTTCTGCAGGATTTTTTCCTTCAGGCCATTTATCTCCTGTAAATTTAGCTCCTGTCGGTGGAACTGCAGTTCCTTCTCTCTCAAGAGAACTCTTTTTAACATATCCTGCTTTTGCTAAAATTTTATCAAGTAGCGTCATTTGCTTAAGAGTATTAGCAACTTGTTTTAACTCTGGATGAGTAATTTCATCTTCATCTACAGAATCTTTTTTAACTCTCTTCTTAATAAATGCCCAATGTTTTAATGCACTATTTGCTTCTAATATAGCATTATATGCAGCAGAACTTAAATTCTTAACATTAGAAGCAAACTTATTACTAATACGTTTATAAGAAACCTTTTCAACTTCTTCTTCTGCTTGATTAACTAAAGAATCGAGATTTTCTATAACATCTTGAATATCTTCTTTAGCTTCGTCTAAAACTTTTTTAGCATCTTCTGTAGTTTCGATTTTTACTTCTTCTTCTGGTTCTTCTTCAAGTTCTTCTTCTGGTTCTTCTTCAGGTTCTTCTAATTTAAATTTAGATTTTTCTAAAACTTTTTTCTCAGTTGGTTCTGTTTCCATTTCGTTATCGAGCTTAATATCTTTTGGCTTTATCTCTTCGAGGTCTTCTAAAAACTCCTCAGCTGCCTTCTTCGAAAGCTTCAAGTCTTTTATCATATCAATAAGACTTTCTTTAATTTTACTTGTTGTCATCATTTTTAAGCTCCTTTTTTTTTGTTTGCAAACTTTTATAAATCTAACAATTAATAGTTAGTAACTAAAATAAGATATACAAAAAACTTAAATTTTCTAATCTCTTAACTAAAGTAATAAAATAAAAAGTTTTTGTAAATATAATTTTTTTTTCTAAATACTGTTAAAAAAAAAGATTTGTCAAAAGAAAGATTTGTTATAAAAAACACTAGAAGTTTTAATAAAGATGTGTAATATAAGTTTAAACCTTTTCTTATATATTTAAATCTAAGTCACCGTCGGTGATTTCTTGTTAGAGAAGTAATGAAATTCTCTGTTTCTTTCAACCTCATTAAGTTTATAAAGAATAAGCATGTTGTTAAAACTTAATTTACTTAACATAAATTCTTCTTTTTACTTTATACAAAAGGTGTTTTATAAATAAAATTTTCCTTTGTCCATTACCATTTCACTTCACATCCTTTACTTACAATACCTTCTTCTTGTAATAAAGAATAAATATCTAATAAAACATCATCCCCTATCATATTCCTTACATATCTCAAATAATCTTTATATTCCATATCATTTTGAGAACTTATTTTCTCTAAAGCTTTAGCTACTTCATATGCTGGAGACTTAACAATAGAAAGTTCAAAAAATGAAAGTTTATGATTTATTTCTCCATTTCTTACTGCAACCCCTTTATTAGAAATCCCATTTAACACTTCATCAACATCTTTTTTGGATACAACTACATGTTTTAACCACTCAGGTCTTAATAAGTCTTTATCTAACAAATCTCTTATATTATTAGCAGATACAACTGTTATAGCACCTTTACGAATTGGTTTCATATGATCACAATAGTCTGATGCAAACCTAGCTTTGTTACCACAAACACTACATATGCTATACTCTACGTTCGTTCCCATAGAACAAAATAGTTTTTGTCCTGTATCAATCATTTTTATAATGCGTTCTAACGCTCTTTCTACTTCTGGTTCCAAAATCTTCTTTCCTAATAATGTTGTATCTATCTTCATTAATACTTCTATAGAACCATCTTTCTGATTTGGAATACTAAGAATCTTAAGTCTCTTTTCTGCATTATCCTTTCCGTCTAAATCACTCCATCTACCAACACCATCAGGGTAAATAAAACGATTAAGATACGCATCTATTAATTCTCCAATTGCGCCTTTGTCACCTAATTTACTATTATGTTCATAATGAGCTCTTTTCCCTATGAATGACTTGTATCCATAACCTGGTTCATCATCTTCAAAATACTTATAAGGAAATCCGTCCCAATTAGAATTAAACCCTCCTTTTGGTTTATCAACCTCTAAGTTCCCAATTGCTCTAAACCTTAAATACCTATAATCTTTTGTATTTAGAGGAACGACCCTCTTTTCCTTCACAGCTATTTTAGATAAATCATTCGAAGGAAAAACCATTTGTAAAAAAGATCTTTTTACTAACATTTTTTCACCTTTTTAAATTTGTTGTAAAGATTCTCTATACATATTGTTTAAACTTTCTATTGCGTTTTTATCATTTTTCAACAACCTATTAATAAAATCGTGAAATTCAGGAGATGGCATTTGAACAAGCTTATAATAGAGAATCGAAAGAGCTCTATTATTAATTTCTCCATCTATTAATGTTAAGATTTTTTTCCAAATTTCAGGTCCAAACCTAATATCCCAAGATTCATCTTCTAAAGAATCTGCTTGAGAAAGCACCTCATTTCTTAATTTCTCATCTTCTGGTAATCCATGCATTGATATTAACTCCATTACTCCTTTTACTAACTCTTGTACTAAAATAGGAAAATTCACAGCTCTTGCAATTATTTTTGGTACTTCTCCAGAAAGATCAACTCTTACCATACCACCAACAGGAGCAGGAATACCACCCTCAACTTCGCTATTAGGTGGCAATACTAACGGCGGGGCTACCCAATAACCTAATTCTGTAAATATTGAAAACAACGCATATTTATCTATTAATGAAGGATCTATATGATCTAACATTCTTTTTACAAGATGAAATGCATGTAAACTATTTATAGCAGCTCCTTGTATTAATCCATTTATAAATCTTCTTTTAGCAGATTCTAAACTAAGATCTATATTAGTTGTTAATTGTTCTTCTACGTCAACTTCCGGAGAGCTTAGGTTCTTGATTTTACTTCCTGTACTATCATTATTTACAACCCTTTCAATTTTTGCATCAAACTCTATTTCATCTTCTATCCCATATAGGTCTTTTACAATAGATATAGCTAAATCTTCTAAAGCTGGAATATATTCTGATTCTGTTTGTTGTATATCTTGTAATAAGATCATCATCCCTTGTGCAATATCAGAAACAGTACGAACTCTTATATGAGAATATCTTTCTAATAATTTTAGTAAGTATTGAAATCTTGAAGACGCTATATCTTTTAAAAATGTTCCACTTGGTATAGAAGGTATAGAATGATATGGAGTATCATTTTTATCGATCTTTTCTGCTATATGAGGATGAATCTTTAGTGCGGCTTTTTTTTTAAGTGCTTCTTTTACGTTAGCTTTAGGTTGAGGTTCAGTACCGGGCTTAATATTTGGTTTTTTAAATGGATTAACCTTTTCAGGAGTTTGTGGAACTTCTTTTGTTGGTATTTCTACTGGTTCTTCATCTGGATCAATAGTAATAGTTTCGGGAGGCTCTTCTGCAGGTTCACTTTCGATATTTTTTATGAGAGCTTCTTTCCAACTTATTTTAATTTTTTTAGCGTTTTCTGATAAATCCTCTTTTAAAAAATCTAAATAATTGTCTTTAAAGAAATTTACCCCAACCTTGTTTAAGCAATTAAACCATTGAGGAGTGTCTTTAACGCCGGCCTCTTTTAAAATATTTTCAAGAGACTCCCCATCTACAAGTATTGAGGACTCATTTATTTGATATCCATTTTTCTTTTTTGAAACCTTGTTAATTGATTTCATATCTACCTCTCTTTTTTATATTTTTTTCTTTTTTAATACTTTATTTTCTTTAATTAAAGTCATATCGTCTGAAAAAACTAATCTTTTAATAGGTTCTTCCATACTCTCTGCGATTCCTTCGGGAGCAGGTGGTGGTTCTGTACCTTCTGCTGTTTCTGGAGGACCTTCTGTTCCTGCAGGAATAGGTGGTTCTTCTCCTGTCAATCCTACCAAGTCTCCCCCTCCGAAATTAACTTCGTCAAAATTCATCCCTCCTCCTTTACCTTTATTTTTAGATAAATAAAAATCTAATAACCCCTCTTTCTGAAGTTCTTGATAAAACGCTTTCATTCTTTTAATATCATTAATTTTTGCTTTTAATTGATCATCCCTATCTAATTTGGCTAATCTTGCTATTAATCCAGAATCAACCAACTCAGGAAATTCTTCGTACATCCACCTTACGTAATTTTTCATATTTTCATCATAAGATGCGTTTAATGCACCAAAATCAAGTTTTGGAAATACATATTCTTTTGAATATCTCTGATTATTCTTATTATATTCTGCAGTTTTCTTTAGCAAAAATTCTTTAAAATCAGGATTATTATAATCCTCTTTATAACTAAAAGCTTTTCTTATCTCTTTAAGAAAATTGTCTTCTTTACCATACTTAACTTTCTTTACACCTCCGTATCCTGCAAAAACTTGTTTGACTCTATAAAAACCACACATATCAGCAATAGGCTTAAATATACCATTATGAAATAAATACTCTAACTTTAATTGTAAATTAAGAAATCTTTGTCTTTGTACTTCTAAAGAAATATAAGCTTGTCCATAAGATCCTCCTTGACCTGCAAGTAATTGTTCGTGAACTCCTAAGCCTATGAACTTTAATCTATAAATTCTGTCAAGCTCTGGTCCTACTGGTAAAGCTCTACCATTTGAACCATAATATTCAATTCTAAAACCAGGGTGTGTTATATAAGTAAAATTAGGGTCTAATTCAAATGCTGCAATTGCATCTCTTACTTCCTCTAAATCTGATTCATCAGGTAACCAATTAAGATTTGGATCTCCTACATGTGCAACGGTAAAAGGAACTGCGTGTCGAGTTGCTAATGCAAAATTAGCTTGATTAAGTCTATCTTCTAACATTAAAACTTTTAAAATTCTTTTTATTATAGACCTTCCTTTAGTTTCATATGGTCTCTTCGCATGAGTAAGAATAAAAGTATTGTTTGGATCTAATGGGATCTCTCTATTCAAAAAAACATATTTCTTTACTTCTTCGGGAATTTGTTTATATAAAAACTGTGGAGATTGTGTTTGAACAATTCTTTTTAATGCTTCATCTGGTATTAACTTAACTAAAGGGTTTTCATTTATCCACGTACTTTCAATTTTTACATAATCAGGATTTAAAATAGCAAACTGATCCCACATATAATCAATTTCATTATATGCACCAAATAATACTACAGTACCGATTTCATAATACTCCATAACTAAGTCAGTTATTAACTTATAAGCGTTTATTCTATCCCACATTTCTTCATAATGTTGTTGAACTCCACTATCTTCACATATACCTAATCGAAGACTCGAAAGAGGTAATTCCGTTAAAATTTTTAAAGATGCCCCAACTATCGGATCTGTTTCTGAAAAGAACCTATATAAACCATGTAAGCTTCTTTCATCTGTAGGAATTGCTAAAGTAGAGCTTGTATAGCGTGGATCATTAAAAAGAGGTGCTGTACGAGAAGTATCTAAAAAACCTACTTTTTGCATTAAAGCATAATTCTTAATCTTATCAGTATTCCCTGCAACTTTTAATGGTTTGGGTAAAGAAAAAGAAGTAATAGAAGAATTTCTTTGACTCAATGCACTTCTAAAATTTTCTTCTGTTCCTTTGATAATAAATGCCATACGTTAACTCTTTTTTTCTTATATTTAATATTTAGAAATATTAATCAGTTTTACTATCAAAATTTTTAGATTTAGAAAACCCTAATACATATACAGAATAAAGAATATAATAAAGAGCATTTTTTATAGAATTATCTATACTATCAATATTTAAAACTTTTAATATTTCCTCAATCTTTTTTAGTAGTGTATTTCTCACAAGACACCACTGATAAAAATTGTGCAATTAATCCATTTTCAAAATGCCTTACAAAAGCCTCTGCCGCTCTTTGTGCTCCTACAAAACCTTTATCGTAATGCCAAGTATCAGTAGCAGATAATGCTCGTAATACTCTTACCATAACACCTTGAGATTCGTCCTCTCTTAAATATGTAAAAATTTCTTTCTTATGATGTTTATCTCCAGTTTGCCACTCTCTAAACTTAGTAATAGCCCACCATTCGGGTTGTTCTAAAGACATTAACAAAGGCAACTTTTTTAAATCTTCATAATATCCATGAGTAAATCCTATCAAATTCTTGCCATACAAGTAATATTTCCTTTTCACTGCTCTATTATCTACTGTTACATTAGGATTGTTATGATACCAACATTCTAAAGAATCTCCTAAATAAAAAGTTCTTTCTTCATCATGATTTCCAGGAACTATAACAACGTCTACTGGTGCAATTGTAGATAACATATCAATCATTCTTATAGCTAATAACCTTCCTTTTTTAAAGGTTTTTTGATATCTTGTGTCTTCTTGTTGAAGAGTATTATGAACAGTAGTATTAAATTTATTGTTTACATTAAAATAATCATTACCTACTGGAAATAGTATTCTATCAATAGTATAAACGGAACTTTGATTAATCAAAGAACTTAATGAATCGAGAGCAACTTCTTCTGCAATTTTGATATCATAATCTTCTCCACTCTCTTCATTCCACGCAAGTTTTCCAAAATGTAAATCAGGCATATCAATTTCAAGCAAATACTTTTCTTTGTGTTTTTTATAAAAAATCTTTGGATATTTTGGAGAAAATTTTTTAATCTCGTCTTTAATTTCTTCTTTAATATTTTTTAAAAGTATTTCCTCTTTTTTTCGTCGCAACCATGCTTTTACTTGATATAAAGGTTTTATCTCAACTCCATCTTTAGGAGTTTTTACACCCACTTCCCACTTATTACAAACCCATCTTTCTATTTCCCATATACTTGTGTCGATGTTACAAACTCTTATTAAATCTTGTTCATTTAAAACTCTCTCATTAACAGTAGAAGTAATTTCCGCAACATCTTTATTAGCGGAAACAAGCTCTTTTAAGTATTTTCTAGAAGGCGGATGAAAGTCAGTTTCATTAATAGAAAAAGTTTTTCCACATACTTTACAAAAATATCTTTGTTTTTTATTAACAGAAAACCCCCGTTTTACGAAGGAAGTATTATTACAATAAGGACATACTAACGGTGGTGTCATGCGTTACTCCTTTATTTATATGGAACTTCACTTCTTAAAGATTCATCTCTTTCAACATTTTGGTGTAATCCTTTCTCAAAAATCATTTCTTCATCATTTTTTGTATTTCTTTTTTTATAATCTTCATTATCTTTTTGTTTACTTGGATATAAATTCAATTCGTTTAGCGGAGAAATATCATAAAACTCTTCTGATTCTTTATCTAAACTACTCCAACACAATTTAGAAGAAGTAACACCTGTGTAAGCTTGTTGAGGCAAACTATCTAACTCTTGATAAACTTTTGGATCTTTTTTATACTCCTGAGTGTCTTCTCCTATATACTCATCTTTTGGAAAAGGTAAATCTTTATCCTCCCAATGAAACATAACAAGATCTTTGTAAAATGGTTGATCCACATCACTTTTATCAGTATATGTTTCTGGTGAAGAAAATTTTAGTTTACTCATTATATCCATAAAGATAACCCATCTCTTTTAGTAGAATCTAAAGACTCTTCTTCTTTATCTTTTTTATCTATAAAAGGACGATTTAACATATCAGTATTCCAAGGTTGCTTAAAGTCTAAAGAATCCAAAGCAGTTCCTTCTCCTTCCCCCGGCTCGTTTATATTTAACTGTTGTCCTCGTTCTTTATCATAATCAAAAAAGATATCTTTATAAGACCTTTTTCTTGTAGCAACTATATTAAATCTTAAATCCTTCATTCATCCTCCTTAAACTTATACAAAAATAAAGTAAAATCATCTATAGCATAATTGTCTTTCAAAACAACTTTATAAGTTATTTCTTTTTTAACAAGTTCATAAACATCATTTGGATTATTATATCTTAAAGTAGGATAATTATAATGATTATTCTTTTTTAAAAAGTTAACACCTACTCCAGAAGTACAAATACGATACATTTCTTTTAACATATCTCTAACATAATCCTCCCAATCATCCCCATCAAATGCAAAAATACCACTCGCAAAAACATAATCAAAAGAATGAGAAGGTAATGGATCTATTAAAATATCTCTTTTTTCAAAAGTAACGTTCTTAACTAAATTAAACAAATTTTTTGCTTTTTTTATAACCTCTTCATTAATATCTACTCCGTGGTACTTCTTTACGTTAATATTTTTTTCTTTCAAAAAAGAAAAGAAACTTCCCCATCCGCACCCTACATCTAAAATTGTTTTGTTATTTAAGTCTCCAATCTTTATTAAGGTCTCAAATCTTGATTCTTGTGCTCTTTTTCCAGACCAAAAAATACTATAGTCTTTATTAAAAACTTTTGATCTTTTTTCATAAGCAATCAAATTGTTTAATTTATAATGATCATACTTACCACTATTTTCTGTCACTTTATTCCAAGCAAGTTTTGAATTCATTGAGAATTACCCTCTTTTTGATCAAGTGAAGATTGTAAAGTTGAGTCTTCTAAGGACTGTTTGAACCTCAAAACAAAATCTTCTATAAATTCTTTTTTTACAAAAAAAACACCGTCGTTAAGTTCTATAGAATTATTCTTAAAAATTCCAGTAGCAACAACTATTACTTCTTCTCCTTGTTCAAAAGGTTTTAAACTTTCAACACATAAAGACTCTTTATAACTCAAATCAACAAACTTAATATCATCCAAATATACTTTATTTACATTACCAGTAATTTCCATAATTACCTCTCTTTTTTATATTGATATAAAATATTAAAGTCATAATAAATTCCAGCATAAACATTTCTTTGAACAAAATCATATCCTAAATAAAAATTTCTATAATACCCCTCCATTCCTAAAGAAAATTGAGAGTTGTAGTTATTAAAGCTCGATAAAGTTTGTACATATGCTCTTAACTTCAAGATTGGCTCCTTTACAAGAACTTCAGAAAGTTGATTTTGAACATAAAAAGCAGAATCAATAGAATAATCAACATTTATTTTTACTCCGGGAGTAAGTGATTTTGTAAAAATTTTCCACATATTATCTTTATCTCTATACAACTCAGATTTAACAAAAATAGGATCAAATACAAAAGATATTTGATACATACTCTTATCAGTATCAAAAAAATAACGAGTAAATCCACTATATTTTACAATAGATTGTTTACCAGAAAAAGGTACTTCTATATATGTACTGTCTTTAATTGGAGTTGTGTATTGACTTGCATGTAAACTATCAAACAACAATTTCAAATAAAAAGCTTGGGTCAAATATTTACCCTCAATACTTTGAGTTTTTAAATTAAGATTTTTAACTTGTCCAATAAGTACTTGTATAGAATCTTCTTTTTGAGACAAAATATTACTATAATATTGAGTATTTTGAGACATGATTAAAGAAAAAGAGCTCAACTCTTTAGTAACTTTTTGATACTTATTATAAAATATTATAAAACTCACTAACAACAATGAGCAAATTGTTATAAGTACAATATTAGTCTTCTGCATACGTTACCTCTTTTAATATGCAAAAATTAGGTATATACTCTAATCCATATGCACCTCCACCTAAGTTAATCAAATTTTTACGTACATCTTTAAAAGAAACTCTTACTTGCAATATCTTATTATCTTTATTAACTAATGAAAAAGGAATTGACATTATTGAGTTCCAAAGAATTACATGAGTTGGAGATAAGTCTTGATCTTCGGGAAAGATCCCCATTCTAACATCCAGATCTTTCCTAACAATTGTATAAAGATCTTCATTATATAAATCTGCAGTTCTCTTCATTATTTAAATTATTTAAATAACCCTAAAACTTCTGTTATATAAAATGAGTCTTCTTTAACTACTATCATAGGAGGTTTAAGTATTCTTATCTTCATTCCTTCTCTAATAATCTTACTCTCTTTTTCAACTAAATCTCTAACGGAGTTATCAATGCTCCCAGGACGTGAAATTTGATAACTATTTGTAGATACAACATATTCTTCCATTTCATTAACATTAGAACTATTGTCAAAAACAACTCTATAAGTATTTCGAAGAGATTCTACAGTTTCTGGAGTTACAACACTATACAAATCCTCCGTTATTTCTTTTTCTTCTAGAGAAATTATACCTTGCTTAGAAGGTTTTTGCGCTTTCTCATTTTCTACATTTTTGATCTCTTCGTCCTCTATAGTTTGAGTCTTCTCATTTTGAGCTGAAAATTCATTCTGAGTTTTTTCGTCTTTTTCTTTCGAAAAGAAAAGCAAAACAACATCGTAATCTTTAAACTTATTTTGAGAAAACTCCCAAAAATCTGATTCAAAAGTAATTACTTCACCGTCTGGTTTTAAAATTCCAATTTTCATAATTACCTCATATTAATATATAGGATATTTTATCCAATAATTTGACCATTTATCTTTATTGGCCACGGATGTGGAGGATAAAATGGAACATCTAAAATCTGAATAGAATCTATATTAGAAATTAAGAACTGCCTGATATTATCGTTTGAATTTACATCCCATCCCCATACACAGGGTTCTCCTGCTTTATTATACCCAATCTCATAAATGCCACACACGTGAGTAACTGCTTCTCCAGTAGTCTTCTTCGTATAATTAATTACAACCTGTAATTTATTGGCAGTTGCTTTTTCTAAAGCAGCTAAATCTTGAGAGGTTAACATACGTTATTCTCCTTTCTTTCTTTTCGATTTTTTTTTCAAAAAATAGAAATAAATATACGTACAATACGAACTATTAATGCAATATACACTGGTATAGATATTATAGTTAACATTAAATAAAGAAATTTACCAGTATCAACATACTTTGAAAAAACTTTGTTCGAAACAAGTAAAATTATACCAAAAAGTGAAAGATTTAATTCAGAAAGAATATAAATAAGGTATATAATTAACGGCACATAAGTATAAATTGCTAACCCTATTCCTGCAGATCTTAAAATTTCACTTAATAAATTTTCTTCCTGTTCCATAAGTTTTTCCTTATTTTTTTTATATATAATACAAAACTAATGAATTCTCTTCGCCATTAAAGGTTTAGGTAATTTTTTTAATTGAAACGGTCTTACTCCATAATGTCTTAATTGGCGAATACTCTCGTGAGTAGGAGTAGAAATAAGACATAATCTATGAACTAAATTAGCAGTAACATCTGCAAAATCATCATGCTGAACAGGTCCTGTAGAAGGATGATGGTAAAATGTTTTGTTTCCTTGAATAACTCGTTGTAAATACTTGAGTTCCAACTTCCATCTCTCTACCCACCCCTCTTCATCAATACCATAAATCCTAACCTGTCCTAATGCTAGTTTTTCTAAAAAATCTCCATACATATCTGCTTTGTAACCAGCAGTAAAAGTAGTTTCAATAGCAGGAAGTCCTAAGCTTTGTAAAATTGCAACCGGAGAAGTAGAATCAAATTGGTCATAAACAATTTCATGTATAAAATTTTTCCCTCCTAAATCATCTACTAAATTTAAAATAAAATTTATTACATCATTAGGATCAACAGAATGCCTAATATATTGACCTCCTTCATATCTTGTCGTAGAATCAAATCCTTTTAACCCATCAATATAATATATCAAGTTCTTTTCTTCTGTCACATCTTCGTTTAAAACTCCTTCAACATGTCCCCATGCAATTGCATAAGTATCAGATGTTTTTTGTTTAGACTTACCACCAGGGTCTACAGATATTACATATTTTAGTCTTTTAGGATTACTACGTACGATAGTTATAGACTTTTGAATTGCATTTTCTATCCATTGTTCTTGAATACTAGACCCTGCAGGATTTCCAAAGTGTGCCCCGTATTCCATTTGAGCTCCTATAGGGTCTTTTCTAAAGTCATCTACAAAATCACTAAAAGTAAATGTTTCAAAACGAGCTTGCCATGTTGATAGTTGAATAAGTGCATAAGAAGGATCAGGAATGACACTTTCAAAATTCTCTTGTTCCATCCCTCCCGCAATACAATATTGATTATAAAACTCCCCTCCTTTGTCTCTGGGAGAAGATTCTATTAACACTTTACCATCTTCTTTAAAATCTTTGGTAGAGGGTACAAAAGCCTTCCATATAGCATAATCTGTCTTAGGATTCTCAAATAAAATAGAATCTTCTACATTACGTAATTTTGGTCTTTCAAAATGTGCGAACTCTGATAACATTAAAGTTTTTATTGATTTACCTCTATGAGTAGCAGCAGACGTAGTAACAGACTCGATCATAATACTACCCGGTAATAAGGACGCTCTTTGTATTCCAGATCCTCTCTTTATTAAACTATTCTTATATTTTATTTCATCATTAAGCCTCAAATCATAAGGAGTAAATAATCTTAATTCTGTAGTACTATCTTTATCAAAATCTATATATGGTTCAAAAAATGAATTCTTTCTTATATTATTCTTAGTCAAAGCAAAAACATCTTCTGCTTGGGATCCTGCGGCGGCAACGTGCATTATAGTTATTGTGTGTCTATCTCTAATACCATAATACTCTTGAGGATTCCCTTTGCAAATCAAACTATATGCTTCATAAGTTGCAATAAAAGAAATTGTAGTAGATTTTGTAGATCTTCTTCCTAAAACTAAAACTAAAAACTTTATAGGTGTTTTTCGATGTAAATCTATATTTATTCTCCACTCATTTTTTAAAATATCTAAAATTTTTTGTTCTTCTTTATCGGGGGGGTAAATTTCCCATAAATTATAAAAAGTCTTAATAATTACTCTTTGTACGGGAATTAGATCTTCGTTTTGGTACTCTGAAGAAGTAAGAAAAGTTAGAGCATCTACTTGTTTTTTAGGAACATAATCTTTTACAACTTTAGTAATAATTTCATTAGAATATGTTTGAAACAATAATTCACTCATTATATTAAACTATGAACAAAATCAATAACAATGTTTTTCGCCTGATCATCTAATAAACTGTCTGAGTTATCGTATATTTGAGTCTCCCCTCGAGGGTCTACAACAACTGCAAAATTTGATAGGTCATATCTTAGTCCACGTGTACCCTTAGAAGATCTAAAAAGATTTTTTTCAATTAGGAGTTGTTTTAATTGATCTAAAACTTTAGGATCTTTAATATGAACATAGTATAAAGTATTTCTTAAACGCACTCTATAATTATTCCAAAAACCGGAGTTGCCATGAGTAGTACACCAAGAACACTCCCCTCGTTTAGGATTTACAAAGTATCTAAATCCTAACTTTCTAGATGCTTCATGTGTATAAGGAACAACTATAAGTACTTTGTCATTATCTGCAATAACATCATAATCATTTTCTAATTCTTTTACAGTAACAAACTTACGATTCCTTTGTTCTTCCATGTAATTCTTAAAATCATCATATGACTCAAATCTATTAATATCCTTAACCTCGGAAATATTTCTATTAGAAATTATGAAAAATTCTTCTATATAATTACGTAATTCTTCTAAATCTAAATTAGGATTTTTTATGTACATCTTAACCATCCAATCCAAATACTTCTTAGTAGAAGATGGATCTATAGATTTTAATTGTTGTACTACCTCAGGAGAGATTTGACCTTTCGAAAGCATTAATTTTGTATAATCCCCAGAAAACTTAAAAATTTGAGTTTCTTCAGAATTAAGACTACCAACTCTAAAGCGAGATGGGTCTTTAGGTCTTACTTCTCCAATATCCGACTTCTTTAAAGAAGGTTGTCTTTCAAATAAATAAGGTTCCTTTTCAAGTTTTTTAACATAAGTTTCTTCAAAAGGATACTCTACTCCAGACGAAACTTTAAATACTTTTGGATAAATTATCTTGCCTTCTGGAGTAATTCCAACTATTGCAGTAGCTCTTGCTTTCAATCCTTTTCCATATTTCCACTCTAACTCAAATTCTAAGTTGTTCAAAGTAGATAAATCATTCCCTGCTTCTTTGGAATATTCTCCTCTTTTATATCTTGCAATACACTGAGTCATTCCTTTATTTTTCGCAAAATCAGCTAATTTTTCGGAAACATTATATACTACTCTTCTGTCAAGAAATGTATTATAAGTACCTTTAGCATTTGCATCTTTTCTAAGAAGATCTACATTTTTAGTTTGCAAAATTTCTCTAGTACTTGTTTTAGAAGGAACTTTCAAGACTTTATCATATGAAACTAATTCTGTACCACAATCTGGACAAGTAGGTATAAATTCTTTATTAGCTTTACTTGCTAAATTTTTCTGTTTTTGAAGTTTTTGATTTCCTAAAGAAATTACCTTATTACAATCTGTACAAAATAATTTTGTAGTAACTACTTCCGTAGAAGAAGTTTTTACCATTTTGTCAACAATCTGTTTTTCTTTATTACTAACTTCTATTACTTCCTTGATATCAACCCATTCAGGAAGTTCTTTTTTTACATTGCTATTAATCGTTGGAATTATTCTTGTCATCTCTTAAACCCCATTTTTTTTATTTAAATCTTAGAATTAATATCTTTTAATTTCTCTACAATGTCTATAGTCTCTTTCAAAATATCAAAAAGCATTTTATCTTCATATACACTATCATCAGCAGAGGTAGAAATTTTTTTCTTTTGTACTTCTGAAACTGGATACTTATATAAAAATCTTTCTAACACTAACTTAGTATTTTCTCCTTCTATAAGAGCCTTTATTTTATTAATTTCTTCTACAATTTTAGGATTAATCTCTTGAGCTTTTTTCAAAATTTGTGCTAACGTTGCGGATGGGGCAACTGCTTTTTCTCTTTCTACAAGAGCATATACATCATCCTCTAAAACAGCGACTTTATCTTGAGTTTTCTTTAATTCTTGATAAATCATATCCAAACAAGATTTTAACAAAGAAACATTTTTAACAAGTTCTTCATTTAATTCTTTCGTAGCGTCTATAATAGCTTGTTGTAAAGGTTCTGTTTTCTTTTTTATCTCTTGTTGTATTTGCTCAATTTTACTCTGAGTATCTTTAAATAAGTCAATAGCTGTTTTTACATTAGGATCTGCTTCTTTTAATACTTCTGGTTCTACATACTCTTCTAATTTTGGAGCTTTTTTAACTTCTTTATATTGTATAGGTAATTCTTCTATGTCACTATCTTGCGCAGATTTACTAAAACCTCCAATAATTTGATCTAGAGCAATCTCGATTGAAGATGCATACCTTTGTTCTGGAAAATCTTTCCTTAAATCCTTTATCTTCTTATTCTTTTCTGATCTTGATAAATAAGTAGTAGATTCTTCTCTCTTCTTTGTATAATCTGGTAAATATTGTTCGTTCTTAAAATGAGGTCGTTCTTCTTCAAACTTTCTGTCCATTTCTTCCATTGTTAACTCTCCGTATCCTTTCGGATTTTTAGACTTGTCTACATCCTTAGGAAACTCTGTTAATCCTACTTCAATATCATCTCCTCCCCTCATTGGTATTCCAGTTTTTCTATCTCTTCCTACTTCTTTAATAAGATCTCCTTTATATGGAGAATACTCCGCCTCTTTATTAAATCCTAATTCTTTTATTGCTCTATCTTGTCGCGACTCTTTAAGATAAGTAGGAATTGTTGCAATTTCATCCTCACTCATTTGAGAAAATGTTTTCAACTGCTTTCTCATATTTAACCAACTTCTTTTTGTATTCCAGTCTTTTCTCATATTTTTTACCTCTTTATTTACTTCTCTAAATGAAAGACTCACTTTTGGCAATTTTTCGTTAAGTAATTTTTCTAATATTTCTTCTGCAATCTTCTCTACAGAAAAATGAGATGAAGTTTTTATAGAAGGTTTAAGATTAACACTATTTTGTTCACTTACCATTACTTGTTGTTGAGTTGCAGGATCAATTAAAGTAACCCCTTTTCCAGGAACGTGTTGATACACTTGATACTCTTTCCCGTCAGCAGGATTAACCACAAACTCTCCTTGTTGAAATACTTTAGGACTTAAGTTTTGTTGAACTGGTTGATTCATAAACAAGTGTTATTTGTTATTAAAACAAAATTCATCTAAACTAAAAAAACTCTAAATCTAATTGTAACTGAGTTTCTTGTAATCTATTATAAGGATCCGTATCTACAATCCAATTAATCAATATTTTAGAAGCGTCTCTTCTAAAAACAATTTCGGGAAACTTCCTCAATAAAATATCTGCACCTTTCTTAAAAATATCAATTTTAAATTTTGATTTTACTAATACTCTATCTAAATAATTATAGTATTTATTAAACTCATTCATTATAGTTTTTCTTTCTGTTTAAAACTGAACTGGACTATTTAAGTCTTCAAATGACTTATTTTGAGATTGAAAATCACTCTGTAAAGGATTTTGTTTGTTCTTCTGCTTTAAAAAATTATCTAATTTATCTCCTTCATCTATAAATTTTACAACTACTTCTTTTTCATCAGGATTTGTAACAATTTGAAATATTCCTTTCTCATCTTTCGCTTTCTCACTATCATAAATAACATCATCTATAGCATTCTCTAAGTTAGGATTGGGAGGATTCGGCGGTAATGCAGATGGAACTTTTGTTTGATCCGAATTTCTATTTTTTACCCAAGACATTGGAGAAACACTATCTGCTACATCTCCTGCAACTTTTAATAAATCTTTCAATCTTTCATCCCCTTCTATCAAATCATATAACTTTTCTTCTAGTTTTTTCTTAGTATAAAGATCTAACTTACCTACATCTCTTACAATTTTTATATATTCTTTGTTCTCTGGTAAAAACTCAGATAAAATTTTTCTATACTGCTTTAAAAGATTATCGGGCAAATATCTACTAAAACTTGCAACCCATAAACCAAAGTTAGGATCTAAATAATGATCTGATTCTTTATTCATAGAAGATTTCTTTTCCTTTTTATGTTTAAAATATTCTACTTGTTTTAGTCGTTTACTTGCCTCTTCTTTTGTATCATAAGGACCTCCTAAATTCTTCCCTTTTTCACTAACTACATACCACTTGTTTTTCTTTAAAACTATTGAAGATTTTTTGTCTAAATCATCTTCTTTTGAATCATCTTCTTTTGAATCATCTTCTTCCATTTTCTTAAGTTTATCATAATAATCTTCATCTTCTATCAAATGATCTTTTGCAATTTCTTTTGCAATTTCTTCATCATCTGTATGTTCTTTTTCCACTTCAATACCTTCTTCTAAACTGTCTTCATCAAAAGCTTCGTCTGGAATATCATCTGCAAGTCCTCCTTCAAGACGATCTGTTTCATCTGGTGTCTCTTTAAATTCTTCTAAGACTTTTTCTAAAAAATTGTCTATTAATTCTTCGTCTGCATCAATATGTATATCTAATGAAGAATTTGCGCTTGAAAATTTTGATAAAAAAACATCTTTTATTTGATAAAGATTATATACAGATTCTAAATAACCAGCTATATAACTTGCTTCTTCTGGACTTAATTCAAAAGAGTCTACAAATACTTTAAACTCATTATCTACATCATAATAATTGTCAGAACCTATACTACTCGCAAAAACTTCTGCAAGACTGTTCAACTTTTCATCATCTCTAACATCCATTCCTCTTTTGTATTGCTCATCGTCTAAATAAAGCGCCATATCGGCTCCTGCCTTTGATTTATTTCTTCTTTGCTTTTTCGATAATTCATTTGTAAATTCATCTAAAGTATTACTTTTATTTTTGTCTGATATTTTATCAATCCATCCTGCAAATCTTACTAAATCGTGAGTATCTGGCCTCTCGAGCATTTCTCCGACTTTAATCTTGCTACTTAAGCGAATTGACACCTTTGCTCCATCCTCATTAATAAAATACCCATCTATAAAAGATGGAGTGTTAGAAGATAAATTACTCAAAGCTATTTTCCATGTATCTCCTCTTGGAATATTGACATTAGAAGAAGTATGTTTATATACCTTAATCCCTTTAACTCCATCTGTAAATTCAAATACAGTTGGCTTTAAATTAGACCACTTAACTAAAGAAGATGTAGATATCGGAAGAGGTTTAGTATCCATTTGTTGTTCTTCTGCAGATTCCCCCCACTTAACATAAACCACATCTCTATCAACTATTTTTGTAATAATTCCTATTCTTCCGTAAGAATCTTTTACTCTATCCCCTTCAAACAATAGTTGTCCATACATATCTTCTGCAACATCATTATCACTAGATAATTTTTTAGAAGCCTTTTGTTGTTGAACTTGTGGTTTTTGCACTTGTTGCTGTAAAAAAGGAGGAGGCGTTTGTTGAGTTGGTTCTAATTGAGAAGGTGGAGCTCCCCCCTCCTCCTTTGGAGCTTCTTCTTGCCCATTTTGTGGAGTCACCTTCTTCTGATAAAAATCTAATGCGTGTTGCGGATCTGTAAACTCAATTGTTACAGTACCGCCACCTCCACCTCCAGTTTCGTTTAATTTTAAGTCTTTTGACTTAATCCCTGGAGCAATAGGTATATTTTTAGGATCAATATTTGAAGCAGTAACTAATTCATCATCAAAAGGATTAAACTCCCCTATCCAAATATTAAAAATTTTATTAGCCTCAACTGGATCCAAATCTGGAAACTTTTTCATTAAAAAATCTACTCCTTTATCTAAAAGAGTTTGTTCACTATATGAATAAGGAAAATTCAATAAACGTAACAATTCTGTAAAGTATTTTCTATATTCTGGGTATTTTTCATATACAGAAAAATCCATCGATTTTTTCTTAAGCTTATGAGCACTCTTTGTTATTTTAGAACCAAATATTTCTTGAAATTTTTCATTAGCAACTTGTCTAATAATCTCATCTTCTTCTGTAGTATAAACCACTAACCAATCTTCTGCTGTACCAGTTTTTTCATCCACTATAGTCTTTTTTATCCAAATTTTTCCATAATCATCATCATCTGTAGCTTGTTTGTATAAACCCATACCAATTGGTATAAAATTCTTTAGTAAGGCGCTAGAAAATTTAATCTTACCAAAATCAGAATTATCGTAATTTGATAAGTTTGTAGAAGACGAATTATTAGACATTTCTTGTAAAGTTCTTCTTACAGAAGACAAAATGGACATAGTATTTCGAGATATTTTATTAGCGTTCTGAATTGGAGGTCTTCTTGTTATCATTTCTTGTACCTTTATCTTTATTTATACATTGAATACACTTATTTTCTTTAGAATTAAAATTTTCAATCAACACCAAATTTTTACATAAAGGACACTCAACATATTGTTGGTTCTTTGAATCTATTGATATATTAAACGTCTTTTCCAACATAATCTTTCATCCTTAAAATATATAGTAATAACTTCATAAAAAACTATAAAATTTTTAATTATCTCTCACTCTCCTCTTCTTTCGAAGAAGAACTTTATAAAAAGGCATTACTTGTCTTCTATGGTCAATATTTCTTTCATCAGAAGAAGACAACGCCACTTTAGTAATAATATTTTTTTTATCGATCTTTAAAATATCCTTAAAAGAATTCATAGTTTTCCTCCTTATAATTAATATATAGTATTTTTATTAAAAAGATTTGTTTCTTTCTTAACGATCTCTTTTGTAATACGCTTCATCCACAAATCAGAAGTTACTTTCTCCATTTTTAACATATACATTTGAGAATACTCTCCATAATATCGTGTTATAACAGAACTTAACATAAAATTCTTTCTCCCACTTTTAGATAACTCTTGATTAATTAAAACGCGTAAAACATAAGCAGATGCTCTTATATTAACATCGGGCAAATATAAATCCATTTTATTTTCTGCAATACCTTTAGAAATTAAACTATCCCCCCAAAATTCCCAAATAATTCCGCCTAATCCAATTGCATTAGTTACAACAGGTTTACCTTTTACCATAACAGTTACAGTAGGATGAGTAATATTAAAATGATAATCAGATTCTATACGAAAAATTGCGTGTAATAATCCAATAGGAATATCAAATTCTTTAGAAGCAGATGTAATTGCATCTTTGACAATTTTTATAAAACGACTAGAATATCCATAAGTATGTAAATCATCTTCTACAAACATCATTTCATAAGAAACATCTAAATTCTTGTTGTTTTTTGTAGAAACAGATTTAGATAAAAAATGAGTTGAATAGTAATTAACTATTAAAAACACTCCTAAAAAAAGGAGTAATAAAAATATTATAATCTTTAAATATTTTACACTTAAAAACTTCATCACATATTCTCCTTCTTTTTCTTTATACCTTTAATACATATATATAATACAAAAAAAATAAGCTAAATTACTTCCATTCAATTTCGCCTACTACCATAATGGAAGACTTGGTAAGTTTAGGAGAAAGGTATACAGGACATCCAAGTATGTAACAAATGGGTTTTTCTTTTGTAAAGAAGTAAGACTTTATAGCATTTCTATCTTCTTGGGAGTAATCTCTATATACAAAATTTATCATACAATCAAATACAACAGGACTTATTAATATAATCAAAGGTATTCTATTATTCTTTCTCAAATAAGAACTTTGTCTAAGTATAGAATCATAAACTTCTTCATTTTGATAAGTTAAGTACTTAACAAACTCTTTTTCCTTAATATCTATAGAAAGCTTAGATTTAAAATTACAAAGTCTACAAAGAACACAAATAGAAGAATTTACTACAAAAATTTCTTCGTAGAACTCTCCTTCTCCTTTAGAAAACTTATATTTATAAGGACAATGTATTGGAGCTTTAATAATGTTGTCTTTGAATACTTCTAACTCTACATCATACATAACTAATATTATAACTCCTTTATTGTACTTACATCATTATCTTTTATAACTTCATATACTTTATTAGCAGAAGATGCAAGAGCTTGACTGTGGGTTACAAAAATTACTTGTCTATTAAATCTTTCGCTTAATGACTTTATAAAAATTCCAACTCTATTTGCATACTCTTCATGAACTGAAGATGTAGGTTCATCTAATATGATAGGTCCTTCTATTTTTAGTAATTCCGCAAATAAAAATCTTAATATTAATCCTAATACTTCACTAACAGCTCCTCCATATAAAAAAGCAATATCACTATAATTACTTAACATTTCTTCAATCTCTTCTTTATAGTTTTCAAAATCTTTTAAATATTCTTGGTACAAAGTTTCTTTTTCAAGATTAGGAAGAACTACAAAATCTACCTCAATCTGATTCCTTCTATTAACAAACACTATATGAAAATATAAATTTTGATTAAAGATAAAATGTAGCGCTTCTGTAACTATTGGTTCAATATATTTTTTTGATTGAACTTCCATGCCTTTTATAAAAACTTCAAATAACCTCTTAACTTTAGAAAGTATAGAAAGATCTTTTTCTTTTTCACTTATATCATCAAGAACACTTTTTAAATCTTTTTTTAAAGAATCCCTTATCCCTACTAATCTGTAAATCTTATTATTTAAAGATAAAACCTTTTCATCAATAGTCATTGCACTTCTGCCTCCTTTATTAAATCTGCTGGATGTCCTGTATAAGCAGGGGGTTCTACTATACTAAATAGAGGAGCTGCAAATCCCGTGCTTAACATATGTAATACAGGACCAACTTCAAAAGGTGTCTTAGGATTATGTACTGCATAACATATATCATCTTTATCATTAACATAAACAACCTTTGCAATCCATCCACCTCTAGTATAATAATATTTACCTTCTTCTATATAAAGAGAAGGAGCCTTTTTCTTCAAAGGCTGATCAAATAACGGTAAGTTATTACTATTCTTTTTTAATTTTGATTTAGCCATAGTCAATATCTTTCTTTTAATCAGAAATAGATTGTAACTTTTGTTCTATTTGCAAAATTTGAGACTCTATATTACTAATCATATCATCAATTTCTTTTTCTAAACTTATAATCATATCAGGTATGTTTTGCACATCATCAATACCATTTTTTCTTAACTCTTCGATTGTTTCATTATATTGATCCTGAAGAAACTTCAACTCTTGTTCTGCTCTAATTTTTTTTGTTTCTAAATCCTTCACTTTTTTATTAATTTCTTCGATCTTTTTTAAGATATCATCATTTTTTCCCATAATATTACTCCTTCTTTTTTTTTAAAATGGAAAATCTTTCTCAGTCCAATCTTTCTTATCCCAATTTTTCAATTCTTCTAAAGAATCTATCTCAAAAACATCAATACTAGTATAATATTTATTTAACAATATCTTCTTTCTCATACCTTGTAAAGTTTCAACTTTAGAATTAAAAAATTCTAACAAATTGTCAATTCTTTTTAAAATAGCTAAATAATTATCTTTAACTGGACTAACATAAAAATTATCAATAGAATAAAGCTTTATTTTCATCTTCCTTTAACATAAGTTTTTTTAATAAAAAATCAACTTCTTCTTTCATATTTATTATACATAAAGACTTGCAAGTAGGACATACATCTTGTATTGTGTCATCTACAACTTGATACTCATCAGACTGAAACTCCGCTCCACATTCTTTACAATAAAAAACTAAATTTAAAGAATGTGATAAAATTTTTACGTTATTCTGTTTTAAAATTACTTTCATAAGTTCCTCTCAAAAGTAGACTTTGACTTTGGAGTTTCATAAAAATCTATCTTACTAACTTTAACTCCAGAGTCTTTTAATAAAGGTTTTAACATTTCTGTTACTATATCAAATACCCACTTCGACAAATTTTCTGAAGTTGGTACAAAGTCTAAAATAGTTAATCCTTTCCATTTATCTAATAAACATAAATAAAAAGAATCTTCTTCTGCTTTAGACTTAATCATTTCTAAAATCGTTTGCTTTATTACATAATAACCCTCTCCTTTTGATTCTAAATAATCATAAACAGAACTGTCAAAAATTCCTAAAAGATTTTTTAACATTTCAAGTTCAGCTTTGAATAGAGGATCTTGTAAATGAAAAAGAAACTTATGATCAAGATAATCATTTACCCACTTTTTAAATATATTAAGATTATTAAAGTCCGTTAACATTCCGTCTTCTCCTAAATTACTACCTTTCAAACTAACAACTATCTTACCTCTATGTCCATGTAAATGTCTACAAGCATTTGTAGATGTTAGACTAAAATCTTTATTCAAATCTTGTGTCCACACTCTGTGGCCGTAATCAAATTCAAATTCTTTAGAAATTTCATACATTTTTTAGTCCTCCTCTTAATTATTGTTTTTCTACTTGTTCTATTAAATTAAAAGCTTCTTCTATAATGTCATCAGAATAATCTAATTCTTTACAAATTTGATATAATCTCTGTTTAACATCAACAATACCTACCTTGACATCTTGTATAAGCTCTAACACTCTATCAACTGAAATTTCCGGAATTTCTTCTTTTATTATTTTATCTTTAAAGGGATGTTCTAAAGCACTTTTTAATTCTACAAAATTAAAATTAATTTTGTCCTCAATATCTATTATCAATACTTTAGGAATTCTTCTGACACCAGTATTATCAAGTCTTGCAATAGAGCCAGGATGTGCAAAAAAAGTACCCTTAATATTATGAACTTTCTTAAACCCCGGATGATAATGAGCACCTAATACTATATGAGATTCTGTCTTAACATTTTCTATCAAGACGTGTTCAAAAGGAGCAGGAGACTCTAATAAAGAACCATGAGTTAATTGAATTTGAATAGAACCATTCTTATATAAAGGCTTGTAATAATTTTCAGGATTAAAATCTAAATAATAAGTATGAGGAGTCCCACAAATAATAATGTCTTTTTGATTTTTTTTATCTTTCACCTCTACAAACTGTTGATCACCAATCCCTACTAAATCTATTATACCAGATATAACTAAAGCTCCTACTGCAGTTCTTCTTAAACTTTTTAACTCATATCCATAATAATCATGACTTCCTATTATTCCTATAATAGGTAAATTCCAAGACTTTAACACTTTAGCTAAATCATTAAAAGCGCTATAAGAAACATCTGGTCTATCTGTCCAATCCCCGCCACATAAAACAATATCACAATTTTCTTTATTGAAAATATCTCCACATTCTTCTAATTTTAAAAGAAGAGAATTTCTAAAATTATCAGTTCTTCCTTCAGGAGTTTCTAACCTCATATGTATATCTGTTAAATATCCTATCCTCATAATGTTTTCCTATGTTTAGTTACTCAAAATGGTCTATTACAAATAGGACAAATTTTTAGTTCTTCTTTTATTTTTTGTAAACATTGTACCTCTTTTTCTATTAACACTTTAATATCTTCTATCTGTTTTTCTTTTTCTTCAATATTATTAAACAAATAATCAAAATGTTTTTTCTTCTCTTTTAAGAAAGAAATATTTTTATAAATTGTTTCTACTCTATCTAAAGATGATTTTAAAGAAGTAAAATCCAATGAGTAAATAAGATGTAAAGATTGTATTCTGTTAAACAACTTTAATTGTTTTTCTAAAAGGTTTTTCTTGTAAAAAAGAAAACTTAAATGATCTGTATTAAGAGTTTTCGTAGTATCTAATACAGATAAAACAAGGTTGGTCGAACTTAAATTGTAACTAATAGAACTAAGTTTTCTTAAAAGAGTTAAAATAAAAGTTTTATTATGTAAAACACTTATATCAAAAGGTATAACAATTAAATCTACTATTCGTTTAACAGAAACTGCTTTAGTAATTAATAAATTTAAATCATTTAAACTCTTGTTAAGATAATTCAAAAAATCTTCTTTATTTCGATATTCAATAACTTGATTCTTTATAGAATCCATTTCTATCAAAATACTATCAAGGTCTTCATAATTAAGTAATTTTTTATCTAAATCTTCCTTCCTTTTTTTAAGAGTAGAAATTTCGGATTCTATCTTTTTCTCTTTCGTTTTTACAACCTGAAATGCTTTTTGTACAATATCTATTCCAGTAATCTTACTTATTATTTTATTTCTAATAGAAGCAAGTCCTTTCCCTCTTATCAAAAAGTCTTCATCTTTTTGAACGTGAAAATTTAAATCTATTTCTAAATTATCGTCTAATAGGATGGGAGGAGATACGCCTAAAGAATGAACTACCTCGTCTGGAATTCCCGTCTTAGAAAACTTATTAAAAAAATATTCTTCTTTTGAAGGAAGTAATACCTTATAAGAGTTTTCTCCATTTCTTTCTATAACACGAAATACAGTAGTTTCTCCTAAATTTTCTATAAAAGATTTAACAACAATACTACAAAGTTTAGAATCTTCTGGTAGTTCTCTTATAAAAGAATCTCCTAATGGTAAATTTCTAACTATCTTTCTTAAAGCCTTGAGAATAGCACTCTTTCCATGGTTATTTAATCCAATAATTGCAGTAACATTTGGGTCAAATTCAACAAAAGTATCTTTATGAGATTGAAAGTTTTTTATATGTAATGACTTAATCATATCTTCTTATACTTTGTTTTTACTATTTATTATATTTAATATAATAATATACACAATCTCACACTTATAAATTATTTATTTCTTAATTCTTTGAAAAAATCATTTTTTGTAAAATACTCCCTCCTAACAACTCTGCGTTAGTTTGATCCCAAATATTATAAAGTCTATGCGCAACAGTTGTAATTTTATTTGCTATCTCATAATAAGTAAATGGTGTTATTGGAGAAAGAGGTAATTCTTGCCCAAGAAGAGCAGCTTTTTTATATTGAGTCTTATAAGCATTAACATTATTAATCATATAATTACGAGTATTCTCGTCAAAACCAAATAAGAGATCTGCATCTGTCTTTGAAAATATTGAACTTGTCTTTTTCCAAATATCTACAACATCTACTTGTGTTAAATAAGAATCTTTCTTCTTAGAAAACTTATCAAAAACTACACTAACAATTGCACTGTCATAACATTCGAAAGTATCAAAAAATCTTAACAATCTTATATCTGCAGGTTTTAAATAATTTGCAACCACTTTTCCTAAAAGAGGCATTATAAATGAATTTTCACAATCTATTTTATATAACCCTGCGCATATTTGAAGAGGTTTTTTAGAAGTTAAAGAAGCATATAAAAACTCACCTACAAACATTGAATTTTGATCTGGAATTGATAATTCTTTAAAAATAAAACTTATCTTCATTAAATCTTCGCTTGCTTGTATCCTTTTAATTGGTTTTGAAGCAAAAGTATCCAAAATAGAAGAATATGAAATTTCTGAATATTTCTTTTTAATAATTGTAGATACACTAACATCATTTCTCCATAAAACAGTTACTTCCATACCACTATTAAGTTGTTGTATTGATCTAATATCATATATCAACACATCATAAGGAACTTTCTTTGCATAAATAACTGGTATACCTAAAACTTTTAAAAAGTCTTCAAACCCTTTTTTAGTTATATTACAAGATCTTCCAGCTATTTCTAACTCTCCGGTTTCCTTTAAAGTAATATCTTTTAAAGTACAAGTTTGAGGAATTATATTAATATTAGATAATCCTATGATAGCATCTTGAACATTATCAAAAGTATATAAAACTGGTTCAGGTGCAAAAGAAATAACACTGTAATACATAATAACCTCCTTTTTTTATATTATCTTCCAGAACTCCCAAATCCTTTAGTACTCCGTGCAGAATTGGAAAGTTTCTTTTTATGAAAAAAGATAACAGTAGGAACTCTAAAGAACTCTATTTGAGCAATTTTATCTCCTTTCTTAACGGTAAAAGGATATTTGCCATGATTATATATAATTACGGTAAGTTCCTCTCTATAGTCATTATCAATTATACCTAAATGATTTCTCAAACCTTTTCTAAAAGCTAACCCTGAGCGTGTGTGAATTTTATATGCAACATTACCAAAAGGAGTGATTGTTAATGATAAGAAAGGAATATAAAAATGAAACGCAGGTGCAATCTTAATTCCTAATCTCACTTGTCTCCATTGTTCAGTTGGAATTGTTACACTTTCAACAGAATAAACATCCCAACACGCAGCTCTTCCATAAGACTTCGTTGGTTTCTTTGCTAAAGGATCTACTTTTTGAAAAAAAACAATTATAGGCCCTAAGTATCTTAAATATATCCATATTCCAAATATTACAAGTATTAAAGTAAACATAAACACCTCACTAATTTACTGAAATATCTTACTTATTTGTTTATACAAAGAAAACAAAGAATCTACATCTCTTGTGTTATACAAAATAATTTCTTCATCAGTAGCTCTCAACATAAAATCTAAAGTGCTTTCTCCATCTTCTTTTATTTCTTTAGGATCAATTACTCCAAAAGAATAACACATCTCTTGTAAAGAAATCTTAAACTTACCCCAATTAGTCATAACCTGCATTACATCGTAGTGAGGATTATTACGAAATCTTATTAAATTACAAAACCTTTGAGGAGGATTTATATTATATAAAGCACATTTGTATAACAAATATGGGACATCAAAATCAATTCCATTATAAGTTACATATACTCCTCTATAGGTATTTTCAAAATCTTCTACTACACTAATAAAATTCCTTATAAGAGATTCCTCATCTTCTCTTGAAAAAAAAGTATCTTTATATGCAATATTTTCTCCATCTATAGAAATTAAATAAGAAATACATATAACTCGAGAGTATTGAGGTTCATGAAAACAATAAGACTTTATCTTTTCTTCCTTTTCTTCTTCTGGAACATTTCTTACTTTATATCTAACAAGAGTTTCTAACTTTTTATCATGAGTTATAGGAAAAGTTTCTATATCAAACACAAGAAAAGGCATTTTATTTCTCCTTTATTTTTGTATTTAAAAATTCCTTAGGATTATAAAATTTTATAAAGTCCTCTAACAGAGTAATACATAAAGAATCATTAAAACCATTCTCTAAATAAAAAGAAGGTATCACTATAGAAAACTTATCATAATTTGGGAAATCTTCTAACGCATACACACATAACACAGGATAATTATTAAACTTAATAATTAATAATCTCTTTTTGATATTTTCTTTATCAAATTTCATTTTAGTTTCGGTAATTTGACTCCACCAACTATAAATCAAACTCTTTTTGTAATTTTTAAAGAATTTTAGAAAATCCCATTGCTTATAAAACTTACATTCTACTATAAAGGGAAAATTTATAGAACGATCTCTCGGGACAATATCTCCTGGCTCCCAATTTCCACCACTATTAACACTTCTCCAAAAAGTATGTGGTGGAACGTTCCACCACATATCAAATATTTTTGAGATTCTTCTTTCGAAAGAAGACCCTTTTAATTTCCCTTTACCTTTTTTCATAATCTAAAATAATTATACTGGAAAATTAAATACTGATTTTTTATCTGAAGAAGGTTTCGTATCCTTATTATCAGAAGTCGTTGAATTAGGAGAAGATTGTGCACTTATTCTACCCCATGTTTCTTTAGAAACACCTCCTAATTTCTTATTAAAGATTTGTGTAGCTTTTCTTTGTTGTTCTTGAAATTCTTCTATACTCCATACATTTTTAAAATCATTTCTTTCTTGGTCGTTTACTTTAACAACTATAACATCTGCAACAAATTCTTTCCCTATTAATTCATCTGTATCAAATTCAATTTCCTTTTGTCCTTCAGGAATAGACATCCCTACAGATTGAAATACCTTATAATATTTTGACTTAGGAGAACACCCTGCAGGAGTAGAATGAGTAAAAGTATCTCCAACTAACTCTGGATGGTCGGGAGATTCTACTATAATATCCTCCCAAACTAAAAATTGACTTCCTGCAGTAACACCTCTTTCTGATGTACGCACATCTATTTTGTTAACTCTAAGTACGTACAATCCCTCTGGTTTTATTTCATAACCTTCTTTAATTTTGATAATTGCCATATTATATCTCCTTTTTTTGTTAATTGATTTTTTTAATTATATAATCAAAATAGCGTTTATTTTGATTTCTAAAAAATTATTTAAAATATATTATACAAATTTGTCTTATTCTTTTTGTCGTACTCCGGGAATCATACCTAACATAATTTCATTTTCTACAATTTTTTGTTGTCTATTAAGATTCAAATTTGCTTTATCTAATGTATCTAATTTAAGAGTTACAATATCAGAATCAAACTTTAAATCTTCCATAATCGAGTCTAAACCTTCTACTAAGTCTACTAATGCGCTTAGTTCTGATTGTATTGCTGCTTCTTGTAATTCTTTATTCCTCAAATTTTTAATATCTGGATTATTAACTAATAATAAATTTTTCGCTTTTCTATACAATGTATTAACTCTATTTCTAAAGTAATTCCATATCTTCATTTCTTTCTTTACTTGCATTAAAATATAAGATACTCTATTATAACAAGCTTGAATATAAGAGTACTTCTCATTAAACTTATCAATACTTTCTTCTGGAACTGAATCTAAAACCACGTTAATCTCGTCTAGTTCTTCATATGGAACTTTATAAATCATACTCTGTCTTTCTTGTATTTCTTTTATTAAAAAGACAAGATCTTCTTCATATTCTTTAATAGGATAATTAATTTCCTTTACAAAATTCTCTGATAGTTTAATCTTCGACATCATTTACCTCCTTCTGATGATCTTCTGAAACTTCAATTGCATCTTTTTTAGGAATTCTGGAAGATTCTATCTTATTAATTAATTCAGATTTTAATTGATCTAAGTCTTGAGGATTTTCTTCTAAATACTTCTTAAAAGAACTACCTTGTACTTTTTTATCTTTAAAAATATACCACCCTCCTCCTATCTTTTTTATTAAATCATAAGAAATAGATAAATCAATAATATCTTGTATATAATCTATACCTTTACCGAAAATAATATCTACAGTAATCTCTTTAAAAGGAGGAGCTACTTTATTCTTAACAATTTTAATTCTTGTTTTATTACCTAATACTGAATCTCCTTGTTTAATACTAGAAATTCTTCTAACATCAATTCTTATAGAAGAATAAAACTTAAGCGCATTACCTCCAGGAGTAACTTCTGCATTACCCCACATTTGTCCAATATTATCTCTAAGTTGATTAATAAATATTAAACAAGCTTTACTCTTAGAAGTCAAAGCAACTAGTTTTCTTAAAGCTTGAGACATTAATCGTGCTTGTAATGCGACTTGTAAATCACCCATATTTCCTTCTAATTCGTCTTTTGGAGTCAACGCTGCAACGCTATCTACAACAATTGCGTCAATTGCGCCTGATCTAATCAAAGCTTCTACAATTTCGAGAGCTTGTTCTCCATAATCTGGTTGGGATAGTAATAAACTATCAACATTTACTCCAATAGATTTTGCATAATCTACACTTAAAGAATGTTCCGCATCTATAAAAGCAGCCACCCCTCCTGATTTTTGACACTCTGCTAAAATATGTAAGCTTATTGTTGTTTTACCTCCACTTTGAGGACCAAAAATTTCAATAATTCTACCTCTTGGAATGCCTCCTACTCCTAAAGCATAATCAAGAGAAATACATCCAGTAGAAATTGATTCAATTTTTTCTATTTTTGATTCTCCTAACCTCATTATGGAACCTTTCCCAAACATTTTTTCAATAGAAGCAATAGTATCATTCAAAATTTTTATTCTGTTTACATCTGTCATAATTTTACCTCTTTATTATGTTTTTTCTTAGTTACCTTTTTTAAAATTTCTTCTGCTATTTCTTCTGCAAAATCGTGTAAAGTAGAAGAGCAAATAGAAGAACAACTAGTAAAAATTTTTACTATATAACTATAAATTATCTCAACAAGTTCAATTTTTGTAATTTCTTTACTAATATCAATAATCGGAACATCTTTACTATACGCAACTACGTTTTGGACTCTTTTAGAATTTCCTTGAAAAGAAACATACCAAATACCTTCAAACAAATCGGGTATACTTAATCCTGCGGGTTTATATCTTTTACCAACTTTTATATAATATACATCCATTTGTACTAAACCTTATCTTTTATAAATTTATTATACAATAATAATTGTTTGTTTCTAGATTCATCATAACTCCTCTTTTTTAAAATAAAAAAATATGCATGTGTCACATAATACATCAAAGATAACAAAAGAGAATAATACGTAAACCCATATTCAACTACAAACCGCTCAAAGATATGATTCGACTGAAAAATATTAAAATGTTTCCTATTTCCTAATACACCTTTTATCAAAAAAACAACATCTTCTTGTGTATTTAGAGAAGACTCATATAATAAACCTAACGCTCTTCTTACTTTCCCAATACTCGAGATCCACTCAGATACTTTTATCATATCAAACTCTAAATTAACTCCACTTCTTTTTACATGCTTCTTCTTATAAGTTAAAACATTACCAGATATTAAAAAAGCACTTTCATAATTCAAATTATATAATCCTATCCCTAATCCATATGACATAAATTTATCATAACAATTATAACCTTGCACAAAAGGAACCCATGTATCATTCCTAATACTAAACTTATATGAAGGAAGTATATAATTAATAAATAACCTATTATTATTTTTACCCCCTTCATTTATATCATAAACTTCATATTTTAATCCCTCTTTAAAAAGAGTATTCTCCACAGTTTCAACAAAATCTTTGTGAAGAATTACTTTATAATTTGAAGATACTATAGTTAAAACATCTGCTGTTGGGTTTTCTAATAAAGAATTCTTTCTTACAAGTATATTTCCTAAACATTCTTGTATCTTTTCTTGAAAAGAAACAATTATAGGAATCTCAACTATATCGTAGTAAAAATCTTCTTTTTTAAGATTTCTTTGCTTTTTTAAAATCATTAAATCACCTCGCTAATTACTAACTTTCCTTCTATATAAAATTTAATTTTTTTCATCAACTTTAATCCTTAAATTTTAACAACATAAAACAAATAAACTACGATAAGCTCATTTGATCTCTCATATCTTTGATACTATTTATCAACATTTGAGGGTGGGATGAATGTGCATAAATAAACTCATCGGGATCTTTTGCCCCCTCTAAATCTAGAAAACCTAATTTAATATTATCTAAACGTTTGGACATTTCTATAACTTTTTGTTTGGCTTTTCTTCCTGCATCATCATTATCAAAACAAAAAATAAAGTAATCTGCAAAAGTTTTCAACAATAAAAAATGAGTATACATAAAAGACGTTCCAAAAGGAGACACTACAATATGAATACCTGCTTTATAACAAGAAATTACATCTACATTGCCCTCTACAACAAATACGGTTCTGTATTTGATAATAGAATTTAAAGACTGATATAAACCATATAAAGATAAAGATTTTTGAAAAATTTCAGAAGTTTTAGTCATACGATATTTTGGTAAAGAATTATCTAATGTTCTACCACATATTGCTATTACATTTCCCTTTAAATCAAAAATAGGAAAAATTAAATGATGAGAAAAAAAACTATGATAAACATTATCATTATTTTTTTTCAAAACTCCTATTCTTTCTAAAAGAATTGGATCTATTTGATAAGTCTCAAAAAAGTTCTTATTGTATACAATTCCAGGATCATAACCAATCAAAAATTTATCAATCATATTACTATCAATTCCCCTTTTACTACAATAATCTAATCCTTTTTGACTGTGAAAGAGAGACTTCCTATAAAAATTCGCTAAATGATTCAAAGATAAAACAGCATCTTTATAATGTTTAAATAAAGCATCCAAATTCATAGTATGTCTCTGAATATAAAATCAAGATTGCGCTGACTGAGTAAAAAGTCTATCAATATAATCTTTCTCTTCGTCTGATAAAGATATAATACCTTTAGTAGTCAAAAACATACCCGCAACAGAAACTGCGTTTTCTAAAGAAAGTCTTGTTACTTTTACAGGATCAATCACTCCTATTTCAAATAAATCCCCAAAAGTATTATTCAAAACATCATACCCAAAATTTATATTTTTAGAGTCTAAAACTTCTTTTAAAATCGCATCTCCTTTTAATCCTGCATTCTCACATATACTTAGAAAAGGAATCTCTAAAGAATTATACAAAATATTTATCCCTATTTTTTGATCCTCAATGCTTCCTTTAACAAACTTTACGTCACTTAAATCTTTCAAAACTTCTCTTGCTCTTAACAAAGCTACCCCGCCTCCTGCGACAATACCTTCTTCTAATGCCGCGGACGTTGCATGTAATGCATCTTCTATCCGCATTTTCTTTTCTTTTAATTCAGTTTCTGTAAATGCACCTACTCTTAATACAACAATGCCTCCTGTTAACTTACCTAATCTCTCTCTTAATTTTTGTTTATCATATTCTATTTCCGTGTTATTAATTTGTGTCTTTATTTGTTCAATAGTTTCTTGAATCTTTTTTGGATCTCCTTTTCCTCCGAAAATAATAGTTCTATCTTTACTAACAACAACTTTTTCTGCTTTCCCTAAAATAGAAGTAGTAGCTTGAGTTATAGGAACAACATCTCCAAACACAGTCCCTCCAGTAAAAACAGCGATATCATTAAGCAAGTCTGTTCTTCTGTCTCCATATCCAGGAGATAATACTGCACAACAATTCAAAACCCCTTTAACACTATTCAACAATAATAATTTGAGTATGTCATCACTAAAATCATTTGCAATTACTAATAAAGAAGAATTTCCTTTATGATACACCTCTTCCATTATTTGTTTTAAGTACATATTATTAAGAATATCATTATATATCAATATATAACAATTTTTTAATTCTACTTCCATACTATCTTTTTTATTAATAAATCCTATTGATTTATATCCTCGATCAAACTGCATTCCCTCCGCAACATCTATGATAGTTTGAGGTCCTTTACTCTCTTCTACAATTACAACTCCATCTTCTCCCGCTTTTTCAATAGCATCTGTAATAATTTCTCCTATCTCATAATCATTGTTTGCGGATATACTAGCAACATTAATTAAGTCTTCTCTACTTTCTATTTTTCGAGAAATTTCTTGCAAACGACTCACTACCATCTTTACTCCAATATCCATACCTCTTTTCAAATCTATAGGATTCGCACCAGCTACTATATTCTTAATACCATAAGTAATCAAAGAATGGGACAATACTGTTGCGGTTGTAGTTCCATCTCCTGCTATTTCATTAGTTTTTAATGCAGCTTCTTTAACGATCTGAGCTCCTAAATTTTCAATTCCATCTTTAACAAACACTTCTTTTGCAACAGTAACCCCATCTTTAGTAATCAAGGGAGATAATCCGGGTCTTTCTATAATTACATTATTGCCTTTAGGTCCTAAAGTACATTTTACAATATTTGCTAAATAATCTACACCTTTTTTCAACTTAATTAGAGCATCTTCATAAACAATATTTCTTTGTTTCATAACAAAGATTTCTCCTTAATTTATTAAAAACTAAACAAACTATTATTTTTTGTTTCTCATTTCTTTAGATAATTCTTCTAAAAGAATTTTAGAAAAAGCAATAATCTCTTTAGCTGCATCTCTTCTAATAGAATCTCCTCCTTTAGCTAATTGAGAAGGATGAAAATGAGAAACATAAGTAGCATAAAAAGACCCAGCAGTATTAAAAATAAACTCTTTAAGCTCCTCAATGGATAAAGAAAAACTGCTCGAGGACGGAACCTCTATCTTACTTTCAAATTCAGTTGTTGTAGTATTAGAAAATTGATTTTTATACTCTTCCATTTCTTCTACATCTTCATCATCATCGTCTAAATAATTATCTACATCATCTTCATCTATAACTTCATCATCTATAACTTCATCATCTAAATAAATATCATCTAAATCTGAGTTAGTTGCTTTGGCTTTTTCCTCTAAAAAAGCATCATTTTTTAACTCTGTCTGAGAAGGCTTAACATCTTTCTGTAAAATGTTCTTCCTTTCTCCTACTGTTATTTTTCCCATAGTCATTCTCCTTTAATTTATTAATAAAAATAAGTTATTTATGAAATTCAAACTTTTCTCTTAACATTTCTCTAATAATGCTCCAATCTTTAGTTAAATCTACCTCAACTAAAGACCCCCAAGATTTTCCTATTTTAATTTCTGGAGATAAAGGAACAATTAAATCAGAAACTTCGGGATTCAACATTTTATTATACAAAAGTTTAGAAACGAATTCTAATTCATCATCTGGAACATTAAATACTAAAGAATCATATACAGTTAAGACAAGTCTTGATCTCAAGCTTCTTTTTCTTATCTCTCTAAATACTTTTACGCAAGACAAAAATGTTAAATCAGAAGCAGCACTCTGTATAGGGCTATTTATTGATTGTCTTTCTGCTTCTGCTCTTAGACCTTGATTCGAACTATTTATATTTAAAAGTCTCCTCCTTCTTCCAAATAAATTAACAACATATCCATCTCTCTTTGCTAAAGCGGTGGTTACTGCAAGCCATTTCTTTGCTACTTTATATCGATTAAAAAAAGTATCAATAATACGTTGAGCTAATGAAGGAGAAACTCCTAATTGTTCTGATACACTCTTCGCACCTCTCCCATACATTATTCCAAATATTATCAACTTCGTATCTTGTCTTTCTGCTTTTGTAACATCTTTCGTAATTTCTAAAAATTCTTCGTATGAAATATCTCTATTAGGTATAGGCACTTTTTTATAAGCAGCAGCTGCCATTAATTTATGAATATCTATTCCATTTTGTAAATCTCTTAAAGCTTGTGGATCTTTACTGTAATTAATCCATATTCTAAATTCTGCTTGACCTTGGTCTACTTCTACTAACCAATCTGACGTTCCATCCTCATAACGATCCGCACAAAAAATATCTTTAATATCCTCTGCAGTTCCAGTACGCGGAATGTTATTTAAATTAGGATTTCTAGAACTCGGTCTACCAGTAACTGTCCCAAACAATAAATAATCTGTATGAACTTTATCTCCTACTAATCTTTTCTTAATACCATCAAGAAAAGTACTTTTAAGATGAGACAAAGTACGATATTTTGCTAAGTATTCGCAAAACTTATTAGCTTTAGAATACTCTAATAATACTTCGTCATCTAAACTAGGATTATTCTTAACAGTAGTTTTTATTATAGGTAACTTCATCTTCTCTATAAGAAGTTCTTTTAATTGTTTAGGAGAATTAATGTTAAAAACAAATCTTGTTTCCTCTTTCTTAAACTCTAAATAATCTTCAAAATTAGGAAATCTTTTTTGTAAAAAAGCAGAACTTTCCCATTTTTCATATAGTTCTTTTATTTTTTCATTAGTCTTTTCTAATTCAAATTGTTTTACCTGAGGTACTTCATAAATTTTTTGTAAATACTCTTCCATTTTCTTTTCATACTTCTCAATAGTTTTATTTAAATAATCAATATCTATACTAACCCCGCAAAATTCAGTTTGAATCAAAATTCTCTGCATAGGCATCATTATCTCAAACAATACAAAATCAAGTTTTTGTTCATATATCTCAGGTAACATTTTGTTATAAGATCTTAAAGTACAATCAACATCTTTAAGAGCATATAGATACAAAATTTCTCCTGGAATATCAGAATAATTAGATATTTTATTTTGTAACTTATATTGATTAAGAGGAATATCATATCTTCCTAAATCTGTGTACTTTTCTGAAAGAACTTCCAAACCATGTGGACTATTTTCATCGAGTAAGTGATCCATCAAAATAGTATCACAATAATAATTATTAACTATAATACCTCGAGATAAAAGAAATTCAATATCAAAAGATCCATTATGTGCAATCTTTTTAGAATTATTTTCAAAAACTTCTTTCAACTTATCAAAAATATAATCTTTATCTATTTTTTGTGTTAAAATTCTTAAATCAATTAGTACTCCGGTATTCTCCATCCAAGAAAATGTAAGTATAAAAATCTCATCTTTCATAAAATCTAAACCAGTGGTCTCAATATCGAAAGCCCACAAATCATTTTCGTGTAATTGAGAAACTAACCAATCAAATTGTGCTAAATTCGTAACAACTTTATAATCAACAGGAGATTCATTTTCTATTTTAATTTTACCTTGCAAAAAATCTTTTACAGTTCTTAAATCATTAGTAAATTTAGTTCTTTCTTGAGGATTTCTAAGTATATAAGCAGGATGAAATAATGGGATAATCTTACAATTATATTCTTCACAATCAAATATCTTACCATGTACTCTTGTTATACCCCCTACTCCTTTTAAAAACTTTTTAAGAGGAGTATTACCTAAAGTAACAATAACTTTTGGTTTTAAACTTAAAATATCTTGTTCTAAAAATTCAAAACAGCTTTCAACCTCTTTCGGTAATGGAACTCTATTATCTGGAGGTCTACATGCACAAATATTTCCTATAGAAACTTTCTCTCTATCAATACCTACCTCTCTTAAGCACGCATTTAATAAATTTCCAGCATCTCCTACAAAAGGAATGCCTTTCTTGTCTTCTTCTACTCCAGGAGCTTCTCCTATAAAGAATATCTCCGAACCTTCAACAATTACTGAAGGAACTACTTGTGTCCTATTTTTATATAATTCACATTTTTGACAATTCAAATCATACATAACTTTTATTTAACCCAACTTAAAATTTTTTCAATATTATAAACTATACAATTATATTGTTCTGTGTTTAAAACAGTAGAATCAGAAAAGTTTACTTTTTCTAAAATCTTTTCGCAAGGAAGACCTCTATCAGTATACTTAATACAATGCTTACCATGAATATATGCAGAAGAAGAATCATTAGAATGAATCCAATAATAAGAATCTCCTTTATATCTTTGTAACTCTACAGCATCGCTTAGTCCCATTAAATGTGTTGGTTTAACAATCTTTTGTGAAGATGCTCTTATATATCTATTTATACGATCTACTAAATACCACCTGTTTAAAACTCTTTTTAAAGTTTGACTCTTTATATTATCAGATACTCCTTCAATCTCAAAATCAAGAGAAAAAGGAAGTCCAATATAAGATATTTTAGAATGGTTGTTCCAAAAGAAAAAAGACCCTATAATTTCATCTACATTTTTTCCTTGAGCCATTGCTAATATTGGAATATTACAATTTCTAGATGAATGTAATTCAATAAAGTCTAACACCATCTTTTTCGTTTCTGCTGCGTCTTCCCATGCTTCTGGGGCAACTACTACAGAAACTTGTAAATCTTCTGCAATATCCAATAAAGCATTTGCATCAAAACTTGTTCCTAATTCAAAAATAGAATTATCTAAAATGACAAAATCTTTTTCACGTATACGCTTTCTATAAAATTCATAATATTTTGAATCCGACTGTAACACATGTGGTAAAATAAGATGGTACTTAGATTTTGTTGCAAAATCTTCTAAATAAGAAGTTGGACAAATAATACAATGCTGCATTTTTCCTCCTGTAGTTTAATTATCTCTCTTTAAAGATTCTAAATACTTAGATAGTTTATTACTTTCTATATCCATAGAATTTTTAACAAATTTTATTTCTATTATTAAAGATCGTACTAAATTTTTTATAAAAGAAGGGAAAAGAGAAAGTAAAAACAAAAATCTTACAAACGTAACAAATCCTTGTTTTTCCATCTCAAACATTTGTCTTTCTTTTAAATTCATAACATATATTTCAAGATCCTTTCTTTTTTTATCCTTTTCTTTTAGATAAGAATTATACCAACGTTGAGAATTCAATAGGAAAGTCATAAATAAAAAGAGAATTAATATAATAATTAATTGTTCCATACAAACACCTCGCAATCTTTAAATTCTATAATATTTTTAGAAATTTCTGAAACTTTATTTTTAATATACAAAGTAGAAAAAAAATAAACATTTCCATACTCGTCTTCCCCTCTATACAATATCTTGTTTTTCATAAATGCATATAAAGAAGAATTAAAGCAATCTAAACAAATACAAGCGGCTTCTCCGTCAATAACAGAAAGAACATCCTTGATAGCGTCTTTTTGTTTTATCTTTTGAGATAAAAACAAATGTAAAAGTCTTACAATCAATTCAGTATCAACCTGTGTATCTTGATAAATATTATATTTTTCTTCGAATAATTTCTTTTGCTTCTCATAATTATACAAAACCCCATTATGTACTAAAGAAAGATTATCAAATGTTATAGGTTGATTATTAGAAAAATCAAGACCGAAAATTGCATAACGATTTTGACCAATAATTTTATCTCCTTTCTCTAAAGCCAAATCAAAAGATATATCCCTTGCTCGTATAGGCCACTTATAAGTATAAAACTTTTTATTTCTAAGCAAGGTCAATCCAGTTCCATCTTGACCTCTGATATCTGAAGCTTTAAGTAATTTAAAATAAACTTCTGTAGCAAAAGAAGGATTATTATTAACTATACATCCTGTTATTCCACACATATATCTACACACTCCAATTCTAAATTTTCAATACTGTTAAATACATCTACATTAGGACCAGAAAAAAGATAAACACCTTGTTTTAATCCTTTAGTAACTAAATCTTTAATTAAACATACTTCAAAATCCTTTGGTTTCTGTGTCCTTGACAAAGATACTTCTTTAAACCACCCTATATCTATATAACAATTTCTAAGAGATGAACGAAGAGGTTTTTCTTTCTTATTAGAAAAAACTAATAATTGTTCAGTACAATTTCTATATGTATTGCCTAATCCATAATGTAATTTTTTATGAGGAGTTTCTTTTACCCAAGTTATAATAGTTTTATAAACATAGTTATTAAAATTTGTCTTAAAAACTTCTTCTATCATTGAATTAGTACACCACAAAAATAAATATTTTGTATTTAAAAGACTAAATAAGGTATTTAACCCTTGAACATTATCCCATCTTGAATAAGTGAGATTATTAGAAATAGCAGGATTTTCTTTATCTTTATAATCCCAAGGAGGATCCACAATAGCAAAATCTTTTTCCGTAGCAGTTTTTAAATAGTCAACATAATCACTTTTAATTTTTATTACCATTACTCTCACACTTTTTTTTTGTTAAACAACTTCTTTTATTAAAAAATCATTCCTATTTTAAATACTTTTGTTTTGCTCCCATTTTTCTAAAACTTCTTTCCATTTATCTTCATTAACTAATGGATCTCTTACACCTGCTTCTATAAACCCTTTTATTCTCAACTTACAAGTATCACATTCTAAGCATGGTTCTTCTTCTCCTTTATAACAGCTCCAAGTATATTCATAAGGCACTTTCAAAATATTTCCTATCTCAATAATTTCAGACTTATATAAGTGAAGTAAAGGAGTTCTTAATTTTATAGTTCCTCCAGTTGTAGTTTTTTTAGTAGCATTATTTATTAAATTTTGCCACGCTTGTATATACTCTGGTCGAGTATCTGGATATCCGCTTGCATCTACTGCAGTAACTCCAGTAAATATAGCATCCGCGTCTATTTCTTCTGCATATTGTAATGCATAAGCAATAAATAATGTATTTCTAGCGGGAACATAAGTAACTGGAATTTCTTTACAAATTTCTTCTAGCGATCTTCCTTGTGGAACTTCAATACTATCAGTTAATGCACTTCCTTTTGGAGTTGGTAAGTTTATTATTCGATGTTCTTTTACTCCTGCAATTTCTGCCACCCTCTTAGCACATTCAATTTCCTTAGAATGTCTTTGCCCATATAAAAAGGTTAGAGCATATAATTCGTGTCCTTCTTTTTTTGCAATAAATAGACACGTACTAGAATCTAACCCTCCGCTAAGTATTACAACCGCTTTTTTCATAAAAACCTCCCTTTTATTAATTTATTACAATAAGAGGAAGACATTGTCCTCCTCTTATTAAGTTAGGAGAAAAAATAATTATTGAACTTGATTTTCTTTAATATGACTAATTATTAAATTAACTCTTTCCTTTATATCCGTTGTTTTTACTTCTATAAAAGGAATATTAAAATCTTTTAGTATCTTTCTTATTTTTTTATCCACTAAAAGTCTTCCTTTTTCTTTTCTTATATCATCTTGTACATAAGGAATAATCGGAGGGAAATAAAACAAAAGTATTTTTATTCCTGGTGTATTAAACAAATTTTTAATAAACTCAATATTTAAAGACTTTAAAAAAGAAGAACTCTTAATTGATAATGTATAAGCTGTTGTACAAATAGGAGTTCTTTCTGATAATACAACACAACTTTCACTATTAATTCCTTTCCAAAACAAATTCATTAATTGAGAAGTAATTACAATTTGATTATACTCATTACTTTCTACATCAATTTTATCATCAATGACTTTTTTTCTAATAAGATCTCTTACAAACTCACTAATTACAAACGTAGAAATTCTCATAGAATCTAACTCTTTCTTCACTTTTTTTAAAAGAGTTGTTTTTCCAGTACTATTAGTACCAGTAAATAATACTAACAATTTTTGATTAAACATATTTATCCCCTTTTCATTTTTTCTATAAATAAAATACAATTATAAAAGAAAATATTGCTTCATTTTGTTATACACACCTATTTTGTTTGGAATATGTGCATCTGTAGAATACAAAAAGTTTAATCTTTCTTTAACTTCTTTATAAAAATTAACCAAATGTTTTCTTAAATATCTTTCATTCAATTCAACTAAAACATTTTGTGCTAAACAAAATGAAATAAAGTCTTCAATCACAAAATCAGAAAGAGGTATTGTCTCTTTATGAAAAGGATGACCTAAATGATGTACTCTTGTAAGTAATGGATAGATACTCTTTAATACTTCTAAATAATGTAAAGAATCTTTATAAGTATGTAAAGATAAAATTATTTTATAATTTTTCTCTTCTAATTCTTTAATATCCCGTTCCATTTTATTATAATTTGAATTTGAGCTTAACTCTATCCCTATATTAATCTTACCTCTAAATTCTTCTAATCCTCTTACAAAATCATTTAACCTCATTTGATTTTTATGTATCACCATAATGCCGTCTGTTATTACATTATTAATATAATAATCATATTGATTATGATAGCGTGGATCATAATGAAAATGATAGTCTTTCATATTATTTCCTTAATTCTATTACACATCTCTTTTATAACATCAAAAGAAGTAAATAAAGGAGGAGTTAATAATATTCTATTTTTAATTTTTCTTAATAATACACCTTTTTCTAAAAACTCTTTAGTGCTAAGTCTGTCTAAATAAAAAGAAATTAACATTCCTTTTCTGTTATAATCTTTCATATCAGAAAAAAATTCATCAAATATTTTACCTTTACATTCTATATAATCATAAATACTTTTATAAGATGATATGTTTTCTAATATATGAAGAGCAGCACGCGCTGCAATCAAATTAAATGCAAAAGTACTACTATAAAATCCTCTTTTCAAAGAGAAATTATCAAATAAATTAGATTTATAAAAAACTCCATAAAGAGGAAGACCTCCTCCTATACTTTTTCCAAAAACAATAACGTCAGGATCTATTCCAAAATATCCTTGATATGAAAAAACATTTCCCGTTCTCCAAAATCCTGATTGTACTTCATCTACAATTAATAATATATCCATAGATTTAGCAACATCAAACAACTTCTTAAAAACATCTTGCTTTAAGAAAACTCCTCCTGAATTTGCAATCGCACAAGGTTCTACAATAATAGCAGCAACATCCCCTCGAAAAAGACTTAAAAAATGTTCAAAATTTTCAAAAGAAAAATCTTTGTTGTGAATAGAATCATATAATATTATACTTGAATCATAAAAAGTGTGTTGCAAAATAACTTCTCTTCTTCCTGAAAGAGAACCAAATTTTCCATGGTATTGACCATCAAACATTATTACATATTTTTTTTGAGTATATAACTTTGCAAAATGAATAGCACTAATAACAGAATCGGTACCACTCGCGGTATAAGATATAAAATAATTATTCGATACAAGATCCTCTAACTTTGAGGTCAGCATCTTTCTCAATTCACTATTAAACTCATAAGCAGTTGGAAGTGCATTATACTGTTCTCCTATTACTTTAGATAAAGTAGGGATCCACAAAGAAGTAGAACATGAAAAAGAATGTGCGTCAAAGTATTCTTTGTTATTAATATCTAATAATACTCCAGGTTCTTTATATTTCTTAAAAACAATATCAAAATCATATATATAACTACTTGTTATTTCCATTATTTATTCCCTCCATATAACATTTCATAAATTTCTTCCTTAGTTTTTCCCTCTGCCATAAGTTGTTTCTTCAATTCTTTTATTTCTTTTTGTCTTTTTCTTATAGCATCCTTTACTTGTTCTGGTGTCCAAGATTTTCTTGCATCTACATGAACTCCTTTACTTAACTTAGATAAAACATCATTTAATTCCCCTAAAGTTTCACTATTAAGTAATTGAAAAACATTCATTTTCATTAAATTATCCTTAATTTTCTCAAAAGTAATCTCACTTGGTATTTCTATTAAAGGCTTATTCAACTGATCACAAGCATACTTAAGAGCTTTTTTACCTTTACTCGTAACTCTAAATACTCCGATTACATACTTATAATCAAACTTTTCTAAAAACTTTTTTACTCTATCCCCGATTACTTGATAAAAAACTTTTTTTATTTCTTCTGGAGTTCTATGATTATCATCCCACGCATAATGAGCAAAAGGATAATACTTTTCATATTGGGTTGGTATAACTCCAATAGAAGAAATGGTTACTAAATCATAAATATCATCATAAGGTTTAGTAGCGCCAATTATCTTTTTATAAGTATGAGTCGTAGAATAAGGTTTTTTTGCAGTACAATTTGTAAAAAGAACTATATCGTGAAGAGGTTTAAAATTATCTAAAACAAATTGAAAAGCCCTTTCAGGATGTGGATGATAAAAATGTTCTTTTACTGGATGCAATAAAGGAGAATCCGGACCCAAATCCCATTCATTTGGTGGAATAATTTCTTTTTCATCCCCTACTAAAGAAGTAGTAACATTACGGGATTTGGAAATAGAATTATAAAAATTCCTAGAATTAAAAAGATTCATTTTTTTTTACCCTATTACTTATTATTTATATACAAATATAATACAAAATCAACTAATTATTTCAATGACTTCACAAATTTAATTAAAATTTCTATTTTTTCCTCATCCATTTCTTTTTTTACTTCCTCCCACTCTACCCCTTCAAAAACAATCTTTTCAACATACGGTCTTATATCATTTGGCACGCTACACCAAAAATCAACATCGTCTCCTTCTTTCTCACATCCGTGATTTGAGTCCAAAATAATATCAAATTCTTCTCTATCGTAATATTGTATTTCAATAACGTTATTTTTGCTAATCCTCCTATGTTCATTAGTTAGGATATTATTAACAATTAATCCCAACCTCTTTGAAAAGGTTTGATTATTGTACATAGGTCCGTAATACTGTAAGGACCTATAAGTCGAAAATCTGACTTCACTTATAAGGTCTTCAACATCAATACTTTCATTATAACTTCTACTTCTAATACAAGACTTAAAAATATAAGGGAAAATAAACCCCCACAGCTTTTCGAATCCCCTATCGTCCACATTATAAAATTCCCTTATCTTTCCTTTGTTCTTTCCTCTTATGTAATAAGGAAGGATTTTTTGTTCCTCGAAGATTTTAAATCTTTCTTCCAGAGAAGTGATGGGGGAACATATTGAATATGTAATATCATCAATAATTTTTTGTAATGATTGGATATCCATTTTTTTCTCCTAACTTTTAAAAAAATGTTAACTAAAATATAATAAACAAAATGAAATAATCCAAATCTTTTTTTTATTTTTTTTTTATTTTTTTTTAAATTGTTAATAAAATATCCAATTAACTGATTTACTAGAAGAAAGTACATTAAAAGGATGTATTGATTCTTCATTCTCAACTTTCAAAGACCACGCTAACACTTTTGGATTGTTTTGTAACATAATTTGTAAATCCCTTGCAATATCTTCAGAAAATTTAGGATTTTTATAACCTTTCTCAGTAACCCATCTTTCATCAGCTCTTTTTAAAAGTGGAAAAGTAGGAGCAGAAGCTTGAGCTTCTATAGATTTTATCAAATCTTCTATATATAAACTATCATCTTTATCAACTTGAATCTCTATTTTAATTAATGAACGTTGATTATGAGCTCCTAAACCTACAAATCTTCCTATATCTTTATAAAATTCTATATCTTTAGAACACTTACACTCCGCGGAAATTTCATTTATTATATAATCATTTTGTAATAAACTCATTTCTTTACTACAAGGACAAACAGATGCAGCAACTACATTAACTTCTAAAAGAAAATAAGTATTTCCATTCTTTTTTATACCAGTCATTGCACACAAATAAGACATCGGAGCAATTTTTTTAGAAACAGGAGCTTTTTTATTTATGTAATAATCAAATTCAAATCTTGCATAAACATCTTTACTTCCTAACCGTCTTTGCATATCTACTAATATATCTTCTAAAATTTGAAAGTTTAAAATTGAAGAATGATTATCCTTAAAAAACACTAAAACTTCCATAAATCTACTCAAATTATGTCCTTTAGCACTTTCGGGTAAAGAAGCAAATAATTTTACTTTAGCAGAGGCATTAACTTGAGACCCATCTTTTCTTAAAATAATAATAGGAAACTTTATATTAGTAAGCCCTACTCTTTCTAATCCTATGCCTCGAGGATCTTGAGAATTTTGAACATCTGGTAAAGTTTTTGTTAATTCTTCTATTGAGTTAGACATATCACTTCTCCTTTTTATTTTTTTTGATGTAAAAATTCATTATAAATTTGTAATAATTCTTCTTCACTAAAATTATATGATAAAATACAATTACATATATACAACCAATAGTTTGTAGAATCTATTGGTACAATTGGTAAATTATTTAAAATCTTGTATAGAATTCTTTGAGAAAGATTTCTATTATCTTTTTTTACTTGTTCTCTTTTATAAAAATCTATTTTCTTTTGTAAAGTATTTAAGTCATAATTATTATTTCCTTTCAACAATAAAAAAGCTTCTCTATCAGTTATTCCTTCCAATAACGCCACAAACCTAACTATACCTCCTCCTTTTCCACAAGAAAAACAATTAAACAAACCAGTTTTTTTATTAATCTTAGCATTACCAAAATGATGGTCATCATGAAAAGGACATAAAATATCTATTTCATCAGAGTAAGAATTTTCTCTATAACTTATATTATACTTGTTTAATATATTGATTATATCAATATTAATACTCATACATTTTTTTTGCTTTATTGTTCATACCCTGGATATATTATTTTTCTATCCCCTACGTAACAAAATGCAGGATTTGCAAATGTAGTAAAAGTAACATTCTTTTGACCATATCTATTTTTTCTTATCGTCCAATGTAATTGATTTGTAGCAGCATCAATTCCATTTGGATCCTGATGTAAAAAAACAATAACATGAAAAGGATTAGTAACATAATGAGATTCTGAAATATTCTCTAAATCTCTTTTCTCTCCTTCCTTAATCTTTTTCCCTTCTCTATTCAATTGCATACTTGTAATTAAACGAGTTCCATATGTACGAGCTATAACTCTAAGTTCTGACGCAAGCAACTTAAACTTTTCGGAACTACTACTATAACTTCCTAAAGGCTCCATTTCATTCAAATAATCAATTATAACTGCATCTGGATACTTTCCTGTTTTAGCAAAATATAACTCTATCTCTTTAATAACATCTCCAGAAGTAGCTTTATCTGGAATATCTACAATGTAAAGAGGATATTTGTTTTCAACAATATCTATTAACTTCTCTCTATAAATACCTCTATTTACATTCAATTTACCAGAAACTATATCCTTAAACTCTAATAAAGAATGTCTCGCATCAATCATTCTTTGATAATCTCTTTGGTCTCCAGAACCAGGAACTTCAAGTGTAAGTACCATTGTATCTTTTTTCTCTATAAAAGCATAATTATATGCAATAGACAATTTAGTAAGGGTTTTAAATTCTCCAGTTCCTGCAACAATTAACATCATATGAGTTTTTCTTAAACCTCCATTAGTATAATAATCTAAGTCGTTTATATGAAAAGGTATTGCTGTACTTTCAATAGTTTTGGATTCTACTCCTTTATAATACTCCCATCTTTCTACGGCAGAATCATAAATAAATTCTCTATTACTTTCTTTTATACCAAAAGGATTTACTAATTCAGATAAAACAGATATTTTCTCTCTTACAATTTCCCTTGGATTCTTTGATTGTAATTCCTCTGGTAACTTTGATGCTACATCAAATAACTTGCGTGAACAAAACATATCAAATAAATCTTGAATTCTAACATTCAGTTCTTGCAAAGTAATATTAATTTCTTTTAATTCTAAAACTAAAATTTTTACGTCCGGATCATTTGTCTTATCAATAATTATATCAGGAGTAGGAAAAGTAGAGTAAGGAGGTCTTAGAATTTTTTTAAATTCTTTATAACATCTTCTGTGTAGTTCTTCCTCAAACCAGCTTTCTGGAATCTCTTTCCAAAATTCTGGGCCTTTTAAGAAGGCAGCTAATACTAACTTTTCGACTTGAGGATCTTTAAATTTTATCATATTACAATTCTATTATCTTTCGAAGGTTTTCATACTGTTTACGATAAGAATTACCAACTAAAATAACATCTACTAATTCCTCAAATCTATCAACTACGTTATCTGCGTGAACCCTACTTTCCTTCAATACTTTTTTAGAAAAATTAGAATTAACAATCAATGATTTTTTTGTATCATAAATACTTCTAAAAAAATCATTTACCATTGAACCCAAAAAAGTAGTAGACTTATCAATATTATAATCTTTTTCAATTTCTTCTATAACTAACAATTTTACATCATTCTTAATCCATTCAATTAACTCTTTATTCTCTTCTATATTTATGTCATAAAATAGTCCTGTAAGTCGAGACATACTAATAGCATAACATATAATGTCTTGTTTCATAGCTTCTTTCAAAATATAATAACTAAGTGCTGTTTTGGCTAAACCATGTGCTCCTTGTATATACAACCCTACACCTTCATCTACCATAATCTTTATCTTATCTACATAATTTTTTATTATCTTTAACGCTTCTTTATTATTACTTATAAATTCTTTTGTTAAATTTCGAAGGTCAAAATCCCAATACTTTTGAGGTATATTAGCAGAAAGTAATTTTATCTGTCTTCTAAACTCTTCTACACACTCACAATCCATAAATATACCATTCGTTGTTAAATATGCACCTCTCCCTAAACACTTTCCTTTACAAAACTTTCCAATAACAGAATTTTTAATACTTTCAACTTTCTCTGGGGGTATTAAGAAACTTTTCATAAACAATATTTCTCATAATAGTTTTCTAAAAATTTCCTTACTATAAAGTTCTTGTTTAAGTTTTTCAAAATCATCGTTTGTAAATGATTTGCAAGATGTTAATTTTGAAGTTTTTAAAAACTTAATATTATAATATACTTTTTCACTTACTATTGCCCCAAAAGAAGGAACGTAATCCTTTTGAGTAAAAAAAATAGAAAATACATCATCAATAAATTCTTTGTATTGAAGAGAAGTTAAATTCATCTTTTCTCTAAATCCTTTTATCCTCGACATCATACCAACCCAAGCATCTTCTGGCACACTAAACTCTTTAGAAACAAACTCCTTATACTTAACTAAAAAATAAATTAAAATATCTCTATTAGACCATTTATCTATATCTTTAGTATTTGTTAACTTAATCTTCATTTTCTATATCCTCTAAAGTTAAATTACTAACATCTCTAATCTCTACTACAAAAGCAGGTTCTGACTTATATAAAGATAATCTCTTTTGAGAATGTTGAGATAGATATTTACATTGATGTATAAAATCTATAATTCCTACTGTTGTTTTTGATTCATGTTTGGTTATAGATCTCATACGTTGAAAAGTTGCTATATTGCTTAACCCTCCAACCATATTGATAGTATAATCTAAACTTGGAACATCTAAACCTTCTTCAAATAATGTAGACACTAAAAGTAAAATTTCTTTATTTTGTAATCTCTTTAATACATCTTGTCTCTTCTCTGTACTATCACTGCCTACTAAATACTCACATTCTAAGAATTTTGCTAAATCTTTAGTATGTTGAATAAATTCAGTTTGAACTACAACTGATTTTCCAAGAGCGTTTAGTTGTTTCGCTAAATTACGTACTAAATGAGTTAAAAATGGATTCTGTATTACAGCTTTTGTATAAACAGCTCTATAATTACCATCAACCTTAATAGAAGGAAGTTTATACATATATATGTAGGGAGTCATTAAATATCCTTCTTCGATCAAAGAAGAATAAGTAATTTTGTATATAACAGGACCAGTTCTCTCTTCTACTAAGATAGAGTCAGGTTTATCTGAAAAAGGAGTAGCTGACAACCCTATTTTCATAACTGTATTTATACACCTATCATAAATAAATCCTGTAGTGGAAGATTGTAAATGATGAACTTCATCTAAAAATAAGGTTTTTGTTTTTATTAATAAATTTCTTACTCCTTCTTTATCAACTACTTCTTTTTCTTCGTATAATCCTTTTTCTTTATATTTCTTATTATAAGCAGAATAAGCACTTTGAACTGTAACTACATTAATATCTCCTATCTTACATTCACCATCACAAATAAAACCTATTTGTTTATCTTTAAAATTCTTCTCAAACACCCTTAAAGTTTGATACGCTAAATCTCTGCTGCGCACTAAGAAAACTACGGGAAATTGATTAAAATGATAAATAATAGAAACCGCAATCAAAGTTTTACCACTTCTCGGAGGAGCTTGAATTATACCAAATCTTTTTCTTATAGCAGTCAAAGTTGCCTCTTGTTGATAGTGTCTTAAAGTAACAACATTATCATTTGCATCTTTAAAATCAACTTTTGAAATCTCCGATATTGCATGATTTGGAAAATTTAATATCTCTATCTCATAATTATTACTCTTAAGTATATCTACTACTCTTGGTAATAATCCTGTTCTGAATTTCTTAGAAGCATGTTTATACAATCTACAATATCCATCCCATATACCATTTTGGTACTTCGGAGAAAAATAATATCCTTCTGGTCTATACTTTAGAGTATCATATAAAAGATTATACACCGCGGAGGGAGCAGAAATAATTTTACACCAAACAAAAGAAAAATTAATAACTACTTTTCCCATCATCTACAAACCTCTTGGGGGTATAATAACCCATCCTTTATAAATTAGGTTTCTTATAATCTGTTCTGCTGGTATATAATAATCTCTATCTGTTTGAACCCATTGAGCTATTTCTTGATAAAAATCATCAATAGCAGTTGCAGAAAATCCTTCTGTAGGATAACTTTTCGCAGGTAATATATCATATCCAGAATTTTCTACAATTTCTAATACTTCTCGAAGAAAATTGACATCTAATCTTAAGTTTTTACGTAATACAGGTGAATTATATCTTCTTCTTAACTCTTCTAATATCTCATAAACAACTCTTTCTTTATCTAACATAAACTAAACTCCTCTTTTATTGTCATAAGCAACAATGTGAATTCTATCAGTATAATTATATCCTTTTTTAATACAATACTCTATTAAAGGAACTCTAATCTTATCTAATTCCTCTCTCGTAGCTCCTGCAGGCATCAAATATACCTTACAGTTTGGAATTTTTAGTTGTTTTACCATTTCTTCAATTTCTTCAATATCCTTCTCAAAGTTAGATACTACTGGCTTAAATTGATAATCATAATAAGAAATAAGTTGTAACATAATATCATAATTATTCCTTAATGATTTATGACGAGTAACCCAAGCTTGAGGAACTTTGATAACTTTATCTCCTGCTTTGTAAAGACCTCCAACTTTAGGAGTAGTACTTGATAATTTAGGAGATAAAGAAATAAAATCTGCTTTTGTTTTTACAAAAGCAATACCGGCTGTCTCTATAGTAACAAAATGACCAAAATCTTTCGCAATATTTACCAACCTATTTAACAAAGTTGGATTTGAAGTAGGTTCTCCTCCTGTTATCATAGTATGCTTTATATGAGAATTTTTTTTATAAAAGTTTATAAGTGTACTCTCTACAACACGAAAAGGTTCAGGAGCCCAACTAGTATACCAGCTATCACAAATAGAACTTCCAAAAACACATCTCATAGGACATCCTACCATACGAACTAAAATATGAGGGACTCCTGTATATTTTCCTTCTCCTTGAATACATGTGTAAAACTCTGATATTCCTATTTCTTTTTCCATATATATCCCTTCTTTTTTTATTCATATAATACAACATTATTACCATACTATACCTTTTTCAACAGTATATAAACCATACATATCTCTAAATTTAACGCAAATCTTTCCATTTTCACACAACTTTCTCTTAGTAAAAATACTTTTCATAATTCTCAAAAATTCATCTAAAGTAACTCTAGATTCAAAAGATGTAGAAAGTCGAGGTAAATCCTCAAAAGAAACCATAGGATAAATAATAACACTTCCGTATCTCTGTAATAAATCAAGTAAATCTTCAAAATAAAAATTTAAACTAGGATTGTTTACTTCCAAATAAACTTCTCCTAAAAAAGGAAAAAGATAATCTACCGGAACTGGACATTTGATTATCATAATCAATTCATCATTATCTTTTTCAAATTTATAACCACACTCTAAAAGATAACTTAAAGACTCCTTTAAATAAACAGAAACTCTATCTACAGGAAGGAAAAATAAAATTTCTAAAAACTTAAGAGATCCCAACTTCTTCAAATCTTCAATTATATCTAATAACAAATCTTTGTTGATCACTTTTTTCTGATAATCAGTCATTACTTTTATTATATCAAATAAACTAACATCATTTTCGTAATTAATACATACTTTAGAAATAACTTCATTACTGCCTCTTCCTCTTCGTGCAACAAGAAAAGGTATTTTTAAGTCATTAATTGAGAGATATTGCATATCTATACCTCTTTTTTTGTTGTTATCAACCACACCCACCTGTACTACCACAATGAGTACAAGTATAACAAGTACCTGTTCTTACCATTAAATTTCCACAATTAGGACAAGTTTCTCCTGTTTGATACTCTTCTTTTTTCTTTTCAGAACCTAAATTATGAGAATGAAATGACAATAAATGTCTCATATACTTTGCTATATAATCTGGAATAGAAGAAGCAACTGGAATATTAGGATTACTTGTAAATCCACTTGGTTCAAATTGTAAATTTTCAAATGCATCAATAATTTCTTCAGGAGGAACTCCATACTGTAACATAATACTTACTAAAATAGCAATCGTATTAACCAATCCATTTAGAGTACTACCTCCTTTGCTTATTTCTGCATACATTTCTCCTAACTTATGAGTATCTGGATAAAATCCGAATTGTAAAAATCCTTTCTGATTACCTATCCTAAACTTATGATTATATCCCGGTCTATCATCTGGTAAAACTCTTCTAATTGGTTTAGGTCTTCCATTACTCAATAATTTTTCACTTTTGTCTAAAGATAACGGTTGACTTCCTTTACATCCATCTCTATAAACAGAAATGCTTTTTAATCCTAATCTCCATGCTGTCATAAATATTTTGTCAATGTCTTCCTTAGTAGCATTGTAAGGAAGATTTACTGTTTTAGATATACCACCGCTGATAAAAGGTTGAACAGCTGCCATCATCTCAACGTGTGCGCTTGGAGATAAAGTTAATTGCGGTAGAGAAGAAAAAGAAGTTTGTAATAATGGTAGGTGTTTTGCATCTAATAAAGAAAAGAGAGATTCTGGATCATTTTTTAATGATTTAAAAATAACATTTATTTCTCTATCTGTATAACCTAATTTAAGTAAAGCTTTCTTTACTGAAGGAACAGTTAATTCAATGAACCCTCCTCCTACCATTTTCTTATAATAAGTCAAACCTAAAACAGGTTCTATACCAGTTGTTTCTGCTCCCATCATAAAACTAATAGTACCAGTTGGTGCAATAACAACTACCTGTGCATTGCGAACTGGTGAATGATTAGAAGGAAAATTCTGAATAGCTTGTTCAATAATATAATTTATCTCTGTTTTTATGTCTTCATTTATTTGAGAAAAAGATAAATCGTTCTTTAACTTCTCCATATAAGATAAGTGTTTTGCTAAAACTTCAGACACATATTCTTTGTTTGTTTCATATTTTTCAAAAGGTCCTAATTGAGAAGCTAATTCCTGAGATGTACTATATGCAAAAGATAAAAGAAGAGCGGTTATTGCAGCTGCATACTTACGTCCTTCTTCACTATCATAAGGTAATGTCTTAGATAAAAGTAAAGCTCCTAAATTAGTATACCCTAATCCTAAAGTTCTGTATAACTTTGTCTTCTCTTTAATATGTCTAGTTGGATAAGATGCATTATGCACGGAAATATCCATTGCGGTTATAAATATTCTCACAGCTTGCTTAAACTTACTTATATTAAAAGAATCTCCTTCTAAAAACTTTAATAAGTTTAAAGATGCTAAATTACAACTAGTATCTTCTAAAAAGAAATATTCGGAACAAGGATTAGACCCTGTTATCTCTCCATCTGCTTTACAAGTGTGCCAATTATTAATATGAGTGCGAAATTGAACCCCGGGATCTGCACATTCCCATGCACTTTCACAAATCATATTCCATAAATCTCTCGCCTTTACCCACTTAATGACCTTTATATACTCATCTTTTTTCTCTAAATACCAATTACCTTCGTATTCAAAAAAATCTCCTTGAAATGTAGTTATAGTCTTAAGTTTTTTCTTATCTATATCGGGCAAATTTGTAGGATATCTTTCAAGTAATGCCCATTGTTGAGATGATATTAAGCATTGCATAAAAGAATCAGGTATAGATACTGACTGATTAAAATTTTGTAACCCTAACAAAGAATATACTCCGTTAGGATCATCAAAGTCTGCACTCCATCCTTCCTTTATCAAAATCTTTGCAGCCTTTTCAACTTGTGCTTTCTGTACTATAAATTGTTCTATATCGCCATGGTCTATATCTAATTCCATCATTAAAGCACTTCTTCTTGTTTTTCCTCCACTCTTAGTAGCTTTCGCAATTTTGTCGGAAATCTCTATAGGAACTAAAGGACCCATTGCAGTTCCACCTGTAGAAACTCTTTCTTTGCTAGATCTTAATTTGCTTCTATTTAATCCTGCTCCAGAACCTCCTCTAAATATACTCATTTCTATCTTCATATTATCTGATATAGAATCCATAGTATCATCTGCAGATAAAATAAAACAAGCAGAAACTTGCGGGTCTTTCCTCACTCCTACATTAAAATATACAGGAGAGTTAAATGCTGCATATTGATAAAGCATTAAATATGTCAACTCATCTTTAAAAACTTCTGCATCTTCTTCAGTGTCAAAATATTTATCCGCAAGTCCTTTTTCATAATACCACCCTACTACTCTTGTTATTAATTGTTTTAAAGAGTATTCCCTATTTTTAGGAGTACTTCCTGCAAAATATTTTTCACAAACAATATCAACACTTGTTTGATCCCAAAATTCAGGAAACTCTACATTTTGTTGTTCAAATATTTTCTTTCCTTCTTTATTTGTAATAGAAGAATTAAAATTCTTCCATGTAACGGTATTAAAAGGGTGAAGTCCTTCTGCTGTAAATACTCTTTCAAATTTCATAAATTTCTCCTTATTAATTTTAATAAAAACTACAATTTTTCTTAATTTTTATTAAAGCTTGTTCCTTTATTTGACGTACTTTTTCAGAATCTAAATGAAGTAATAATCCTATTTCTTTCAAAGTATAAGACTTAAAATAAGGTGGATCTAATCCAAAATATAATTTTATGATAGACAATTCCTTATCAGTTAACACTTTCTCTATACTCTTAACTATATCTCTATAAGCTTTTGTCTTAACAGTAATATCTTCACTTTCTTCACTTTTAATATTATCAAAATCAAAACTTTCTGGTATAGTATAAAATTGACTTGTTTTAGAGTAAAATGCTAAAGCTCTTCCTATATACCATAAAATATAATGTCTTGCATAAGTAAAAACTCTACATTCATAAGACGGGTCGAATCTTTGTAATCCATCTATTAACCCTAAATTACCTTCTTGAATTAAGTCCATTACATCTACCTGAGGTGGAATTTTATAATCTCTCAAAAGATAAATCACAAAACGTAAATGACAATTTATTAATCTTTCTCTTGCATAAGAAGAACCTGAGGCAAATTGTATTAACAACTCCTTCTCCTCTTCTTTAGTAAGAGGTTCATATTTAGGATCTCCTAATTCTTTTATATACTGTGTGAGAGTATGAGAAAATATCATAAAAATTTATTATTCATTATTATACAATTTAATATTTCCGTCTTTACATACATCTAAATCTCCTTTAGCAATACTTTCAAACATTTTATTTAATGCAGTTACTAGCATTGGTCTTTTTATTTTAAAACAAATATCTAATTTCTTTTTTAAATCAACATACTTACTAATATTATTTTTTTGTTTTGCCTCTGCTGCAAGATCTTCAAGTATCCATATTCGAATATTTAAAATTATTAGTTTTTCAATAACTTCTCCTATAGTTTCTGATTTTATCAACTCGATATTATTATCACTCAAAGCTTCTTTTTTAAAAGAAGCAACATTCCTTCTAAGAAGGTTGTTTAAAGTAACTGCAAATCGGTTGCTTACTTTTTTTCGTTTCATTTCTCCATCTCTTTTTTGTAAATTTCTATAGTTTGTTTAATTCCTTCTTGTAAACTCGTAAACTTATAATTAGAAAATAATTGTTTAAACAACTCTATACTCATTGGTTTTCTAAACTGTCCGTTAGGCATATTTACATCAAAGTAAAAAGGAATATTATCAAAATTAGAAGAAATTATCTTTGCAAGTTGTTTAACTGTATACTCTTTTTCATCTCCTACATTTAAAATTCCTGGAGTTGTAAATTTTAATAACGCCTTTTTACAAATATCTACAACATCCTTTACATAAATAAACTGTCTCATTGGAGTACCATCTCCCCATACACAAAAAGCATCAGTTTTATTCTTCCAAGATACATATGCTTTATGAATTAAACTAGGAACTAAATGCCCGGATTCTTTTCCGAAATGATCATTAGGGCCATAAACATTACATAACACTAAACAATTGTAAATAACACCATACTGTTCACAATATGTTCTACTCATTATATCTAACACTCTTTTAGCATAAGCATATCCATAATGTGCTTCATGAGGCATTCCATTATGAAAATCAATTTCTTTATAAGGTATAGGAGCATCTACGGGATACGCGCAAGAAGAAGATAAAGATAATACTCTTTTAACCCCTACTATTCTCGCAGCTTCTAATACATTAGCATTAATAACTACATTCTCATAACAATACCTTCCTTTTTCTTTAATGTTCCCATACACTCCTCCTATCTTGCCTGCAGTATGAATTATAGCATCTGGTTTAATATCAGAAAACACTTTTATAACTTCATCTAAATTCATTAAATCACAATCTTTTCTACTAATCTTAACACCTACATCAAAATTACTTCCAATAAAACCATTTCCACCAGTTATTAATAATCTCATAAAAGCTTCCTCATTTTATCTAAATATTCTAAATAAAATGTTTTTTCATCACTTGTAATATAGTTAAAAAATAATGACGAATCTTTAGAAATGTCACTTAGTAATTTTTCATTATTATAATATCCATTTTTTTCATTTACAATATCTAAAATTATATCATGAGGATTTCTTCTTTGAAAAACAGTAGGTTTATCATAAACTACGATAGGATCCTTAAATAAAGACTCTATATAGTAGGATATCCATATATCAGACATTCTTCCTAGAGAAGAAAACAAAAAGTAGTAAGGTACAATTCTTCTATGCAAAATAGTATTTTGAGAATTAAAAGGAGAAAACCGTAAAGTAACAAAAGGACAAACACTCATATTAGAATCTGTACTAAAAAAATCTTCTGTTGATTTTAATAATCTGCATATACCATCTACATCAGGTTCTCCATACCAAAGATTAGTCTGGACATAAGGAGTAACTTTTACTTGTTTCTTTTTAACGAATTTCCTAAACTTCAGTTGTTTTAAAGGATAACCTCTGTGCCATACGTAAGGATGTTGTTTTACAATAAATATAGGATCCACTGTTTGAGCATTTACTCTATCTAAAAAATAACAAGTATATCTAGATTGTTTTCCTACTAAAATATTTTGACCCCATGCCCTAATTGGATAATTATCATCGTCTACAAGCGCAATCACATCTGCTCCTTGAGTATAAGCATAATATATACTAAACATCTTTCTTGTATCAGTGTTCTCTTTTAAAATAAAATGAAGATCACTATACATTTTCTTTTGATCATCTAAACTTAGATATACAACATTTTTATTATCTTTAGCAAATTTTTCATATATACTATCATCTGTCTTGCTATCTCCTGAAATAACCAAAGTCCAATCTGGATGATTTTTTGTAAAATAAGTATAAGATGTTTTTTCGAGATTATTAATAGTAGTTGTAGCAATAAATTTTTTCATAATACACCTTCTTTTTTACTCGTAGAAAAATTATTAATAAAATCAAGCAATTTTTTTGCATCTAATTTCCGTTGGTTTAATGTTTCTCTATAAAGATTATCAACTTCTAGCTGACGCCTTCTATAATTATTAAAATTAAAATCATAAGTAGTATCGTACAATGTAGAATCAACGATCCAGTGATTGTGTCGAACAATTACTTCCCTTAAAAAAATCCTTCTATTTATCATCTTAGCAATATCATCAATCCAATTATCTGCATAGTTATAAATAAATATTTTAGGAGTTAAATATCCTAATGCATCTACCCAATTCTTATGAACAATTCCGTGTACTGCTAAAGACCCGTCGTTGTGTATTACATCATTTACACCTACATAAACAATCTTATCAGAAAAATCTTTAAAAACGCGCAATACTTTCTCATCCCAATTTTGAGTTTCAAACACAACATCATCTCCGCAAATCATATAATAATCTTTAGTAGCAATACTTAAACATTGATTCCAAAGATCCGAAAAAATAACTTTAGGCCCCTTTTTAAATTTAACAACATCACAAAAGTCTCTTGATAAAATTTCTAACTCTTTGATTGTACTTGTATCGTCTTCATCTGCGTAAAAACAAATTTCGTTTGATTCAGAATATAATGAAGTATTTAAAATGTTCTTAACTAAAGAGCGCAGCCTTTCATGTCTGCCTCTCGTAGGAATTAATATTGATATCATAATTCTTTTCTCCAATATTGTAATAAATCATTAGTAATATCATCTAATGACTTCTTAGCACTCCAACCAGTATCTTGTTTAAATTTTGTACAATCTGGTATCTGAAGAGTTATATCTGTAGGTCTTACTCTTAAAGGATCAACTATTATTTGAAACTTTTCTTTTGGAATAATACTTTTACTTAACATATTTTCTAATGCATCTCCTACTGTACAAGTATAATTTCCTCCTATGTTATAAATCTCTCCTACTTTCCCTTTCTTTGCACATAAATAATATGCATATATAGCATCATCTATGTGAGAATATGTTCTAACAGAGTTTAGATTTCCTACTTTAATAAGATAATTCTCTTTTGTTTCTTGAGACTTCTCGTGAGAAACAATTTGATAAGCAAAATTACTTAAAGCAAAAACTTCTCCTCTTCGAGGTCCTTCATGAGAAAACATACGAGTAACTATAATTCTCATTCCATATGCTTTATAATAATATTGACTCATTAAATCATGAGCTACTTTTGATATTGAATAAGGATTTGCAGCTCTTATAGAATTAGTCTCTTTTATAGGGACCTCTTCAGGTGTTGGATTTCCATAAACCTCAGAACTACTCACAGAAATTATAAGAGGATCGTGTAAACCTAAATCTCTGAAATTTTTTAAAACTTCTAATAAATTAACAGTGCCAATTACATTTGTCATTAAAGTACTTATTGGAGCTTGAAAACTATAAGCAGGGTAACTTTGAGACGCAAAATGATATACATAGTCCAAGGATTTAAAACCTTTAATAATATCCATTAAGCTCTTTATATCGAGTAAATCCCCTTCTACAAATTTTACTCTACTATTACTAAATAAATGTTTAATATTTTTATTAGAGCTCCTCCATCTTTTCAAAACATATATAAAAGAATCTTCTTCTTTTTTCAAAAGAAAATCAATCATATGACTCCCTACAAACCCTGTGCCTCCAGTTATAAAGTATATCATTTTTCTCCTCTCATCTTTTTTATCAATAATTCTTTATTAATTGCTGCATTTTTACAATCTTCTTCGTGAGAGAGATCATTTTCACATCTGTGATTCTGATGAATTACAGCAGTATTCAAAACTCCTACAATCTTTACCTTATTGGAGATTAATGTATGACCTAGCATAGCATCTTCATATCCATATCCTGCAAAATCTTCATCAAAACCTCCTACTTTATCAAACACTTCTTTTAATATACAAAAATTTCCAGAAAAAATAGAGTCACATTTATGATAAAATTCTTCCTTGGAATTATCAGAAGATATAGAAGTTGTTTGATATCCATAAAAAGATTTGACTAAAGTATCTATCTTTTCTAAAGATGAATAATCTATCATCTCTTTACCATCATTAATGATTATAAACTCATCCTTTAAATATAGGTATTTCCAATAAGAGTAAAAAGCACCTTGAATAACTTGAAAAGAATGATTGTTTATGTATCTTACATAATTTTCTACATAATTTGGATATGTTATACAATCACAATCAAGAAAAATAATATAAGGAGTAGTAACCTTGGACGCTCCTAAGTTACGAACCGCAGAACGGTTTTTAGGTAAATTACAAACAAAATAAGAAGAATTTGGAAAGTATTTTAAAAATAAAGATTTAGTATCATCATAACTATTGTTATCAATAGCAATAACATCAAAATTAGAAAACGTTTGATTTTTTAAACTTATCAAACATCTTCTAATTAAAGGTAGTCTATTAATATACTTACGTGAATCAGAAAATAAAGATAATACAATAGTTATATTCATAAACCTTTCTATATAATCTAAAATACTATTTACATAAAGAATTCCATTCTTTAAATTCAGCTGCTAAACAATCTGTTTTATAATCATATCCTTTCTCTTCTTTCAATTCTGATAAAATTCTGTTCTTCATTAAGTTTCTTATCCCATTTAAACTGTGTGTTAACTTCAACTTGTAAAGATCTTGATCTTTCCCTTCTCTAACTGATTTCTCATTATACCATATATGAGTATTAATTTGAGATAAAATTATCAGAGACTTTAGTAAAGTAGACGTTATCTTAATATCTTCATAAGATCTTAGTATCTGATCAATATCGTGTAATATATCATCTATCTCTTTTTCATACACATCTTTTTTATCTTCTATAAAAACAATCTTCAATAAATCTATACTAAGTCTGTCTAATAAATCACTAATAGAAGGTAAATATCTTCTATTAATGTTTTTCTTTTTTTCCATATAAATTATTCCTTAAACTTTTTTCTTTAAAGAAGAAAGAAAATTTTTGAGATAGGACTTGACTAAAAGCCCTTCTTTAGAGCTCCAAATTGCTCTCTTTTTCAAAACCTTAAAAGGTAATTTTTCGTTTTCAAATCTACAATCTATCTCTCTTAACACAAATAACTCCTTGTTAATCTCCTTGGATATCTTTTTTAAAACTTTTTCGTCTTTTGTAAGATCTAAATCCCCATACCAAATTTTTCCCGTGTTCCTTGTAATTATATTAGCATTAAATAAAACAAAATTTTTAGGATACAAAGTTTTATATAAACCCTTAGAAAAAGATAATAATCTTCCTAACTTAAATCCGTGTTTTTCAAACACATCTTTATATTTTTCATAATTAACTTTCATATTGTATCCTTAAATTTTCTTTTATTTTAGAAACAAATTGTTCGTAATTATTATCCTTAAACTCTTTTATTCTTTTATGCATAACTTTTGGATGAGTTCCAGTAAACTTTTTTATTTTATTTTCTATAATGTCTTTTTCAAATAAAAATAAATAATCACAATATTCTTTTCCTAATTTTTCTTTCATTTCTAACATCTTTGGATCGGGAAATCCTATATCTTTGAATAATTGTTGAAAGTCCCACTCTTTCTTCCATCCTTTTTCACCAGAATGAACTTTACCATAGTGATAAACTGTAATATCCGTATGTAATACCTCCCGCTCTACCCCTCCTGCTAATTGATGCGCATCCTCTACTAACATCCAATTACTCCCCCTTCTGTGTATTCTTATTATTTCATCATAAACAAAAGGAAATGTTGTTTCATAATTACATACAAAATGAATATACTTGGTCGTAAGTGCAGTTACATTTAAATTATGTTTTTCAACTAATTTAATCCATGCTTTAATATTATTATATTGGTTTTCATGTATTACTTCATCAGATTGAACATGCCACTTAAAATCTGTATCTAAAAATAGTGCTGCATAGTTCCCAATTACAGATAACTCTGTAAAATGTTTTGCCCACGAATGTCTAACAATCTTAACTTTATCTTTATACTTTTCTCGAAATTGTTGTAATAATTCTAATGTATTGTCTTCGCTTTCACACTCACAAACTACTATTTGATCTGCAATTGGTACTACAGATTCTAAAGATTCTAAAAATGGATAATCATAAATTACTCCATTTCTTATAAATTGATATACTCCAAGACTCATTTTTTCCTCTCTTTAAGTTTTTCTGAAATTTTTTCTCTTAAAGATTTCTGTTCGTAACTATAAGCTTCCCATTTTTTCTTCAAACTATTATTCTTTTCCTCTATAATTTTACCTATATTAGTAACACTATCACTATTAGAAGACTTAACACTTACATTAAAAAAATTGTAAACTTTTTTTAAAGGTTTTTTGCAAATTTCACAAACTTCATCTGAAGAAAACTTAAAGGAAACTCTTTTAACTATTACTTCGTAGTTAGAACAATCAACATTTATACACTTATAACTAAATACTGGCATTTTATTCACTCCCTTTTACCATAATACTGTTCTATTTCGAATAATAATAAAAATAGCCTTTACTGCTCCAAATACTCCTCTCAATAAAAAATATATAAAAGTAAACAAAATAAAAATCACTCCCCATGGATTCAATATTCTAACTCTTAATTCTTCTTCTTTGCTTGTTATTGCACCTAAAAAATAAAATGTGTAAAAAATAAAAGCCAAATATTTATCATCTCCTTTCATCCTACTACCCTTTCTAAAAATCTTAAATATTGTTGTGTTGTATTTTCTTTAGTATACTTTAAAGAAGTATTGTATGCATTTCTAATTAACACTTCAAGTTTTTGATTATCTAAAAGTAAAAAATTATATAAAGAATCTGCTAAGGCATTTAAATCTCCGTCTTTTACAACAAAACAATTTTGACCATCTTTCATAAATTCTTCTCCACCACCTCCTGTAAAACCAATTACAAAAGTATTAGACGCCATTGCCTCCAATGCAGGTAATCCAAATCCTTCTGGATAAGAATGAGCAATAAAAACATCATGTTCTCTTAAAACATGTGCGAAAGCAATCTCCGATACATCTTCTAATGTATAAAATTGAACTCTTCTCAAAAGAGTAGGAGAATATTTATTAGAAGAGTAAAGAATATTTATTAAATCTTCTCTAACTTTATCACCATTTTTTCTTTTTTGTATTAAAACATTACAACGATTCGCAAAAAATTTCAAATTAAAATTCATCGGATAAAAAATATCTTTTCTTATAAAAGGCTCTACAACGTGAGCATCTTCTCTCAAAATAAACTTTCTCACAAACTCTGAAATACAAAGTATGTGTTTATCTCTGTAATTATTCAAAATAGGATTCCAAAATACATGCCCTTGTATGTAACAAACTTTAATAAAATCATTAAACATAGAATCTAATGGATAAGTATCTTCCCACCCTATTACTACAACTTTTTTACCAGATTTCTTTGAAGTATATGCATATTGTTGAGCTTCTTTATATGAAGTTATTCTTCCTGTGTCTCTTTTTGCCATCCAATGAGGAATCGAATTAACATTAGGAAAACATATAATAGACTCAATTCCTAATTTTTTCTCTATCTCAGATAAATCATAATGTACTTTTATTCCTCCGCAAGGAGACGTATTTTCTGGAAGTACGTGTATAATCAACAACTCTTCTGTAGATATCATAAAGCCTCCACAAAATTTCTTATTTTTTTCTTAAAAAAAAATGTTTTATCATTACTTATCAAAAATTAAATTTTTTCCTAGTTTCCCAATATTTTCAATTGAATATTGTTGTGCTTTTATATAAGCAATTTCACCTTTTTTCTTTATTTCTTCTCTATTATTATACAAATGTCTAAATATCTCTGTAAGATGATCAACACTAGGTTCTGCCCATTGTCCTCCTATATAATTATGAAAATACGGTAAGTATTGTAAAGGAATATCTACAAGTTTGTAATCAATCAACCACCCATTTTCTTCTCCTACATAATCTAATAATCCACTATAACCAGTAGCTATAGAAGGTATGCCTAGCGCACCTGCTTCTATAAATGGTAATCCAAATCCCTCCGCTCTTGTTGGTAACACAAAAACATCAAAATTTCTTAAAAAATTTGGCATAAGCTTGTCTGATATGTAATTTGTTGTTACAAGTATAGAAGGACGATTTTCAAACGGTACAATAGAGTTTATCCAATCAACTATTGACATTCCTTTTTGTTCTAAAACAAACTTCATAGATAGTGCGTGAATAGTTAAAGTAACATCATCATTCTTTGTAAAAGCATTACAAAATGCCTTTACTAAAATTTCGGGGGCTTTTCTTTCTCCAAAATGGAAAACAGAAACAAAATTTAATCCTTTTAATCCATCTATATTCAATCTGCTTCCTTCTTTTTTGAATAAAGAAGTATCAACTGAATTTGGCAACACAAAAATAGGAGTCTTAACTCCACACTCTAATAAAACATTTCTAAAAAAAGTAGAAGTTGTAAAAACTTTGTCTACGTTATTTAATTGTTCTACCCACTGTTTTGGAACTCTGGTACTTTCTCCTGTAGTATGTGCAATACGTTGTTTTCCTGGAGGCATTAAATACATATGATCCCCTTCTGAAGATCTTAAAACAACTCTATTCCAGTAATCATTAGGTTTTAAAATCATCTCCTTAATTTCCCAATCAATCATATTTTTCTTATCATAATGATATTCAACTGGAGCAATTGAAACATCGACTCCATTTCTTTTTAATCCTTTTGCTAAATTTCTCATTACTCCACAAAAAGACCATTCTCCATATATTTCAGAGGATATCAAAACTTTATAAGGATTATCACTTTTATATTCTTCTTGTTCTCTCTTTAAATAGAATTTAATTTGATTCTTATCACTTATTTGTTTCTTAACATCTTCACTATCTCCTTTAACTATATCTCTAGAAGTAACGTTTTCATAATGAATAGCTTGTGCAAATGGTGTATATACAGTTTTATATCCTTCTTTTCTAGCTCTATAAACATAGTCTACTTCCTCAAAGTACCCTCTCTCAAATATATTATCAAAAATTCCAACTTTATCAACTACCTCTTTCTTTATATAAAACAATGCACCAGTAACATACTCTACTTCTGTAATTTGATTAATAAAAGAAGTAGGAAGTCCAGCATCTATATGTTGTCCCCATCCAAATACATTTAAAAACGCACCTGCATGTTGAATAGTTCCATCTGGAAATAATAATTTACCTCCTACAATTCCTATATCATTGCTTAAGTATGCAGCAGTAACTAAATTATCAATACATCCATCAAGGAGAATCATATCATTATTCATAATCAAAAAATCGCAGTCTTCTTTTAAACTCAAAATGTATTTTATCCCTAAATTTGCACCTCCTCCATACCCTAAATTTTCATCACTATGAATAAAATAAGGAAAAAAGTTTGGAGATTCTTTTAAGTACTCTTTGCTCTTTAAATATTGTAAAGTCTCATCGGTAGAATTATTATCTACTATTACTAAAAAGAGTTTGTTTATCTTAGTAGATTGTGAAAAAACTCTACGTATAGATTCTACAACTTGCTTAGTATAAAATAACTGATTGTAAACTGGAATAATAATTGACAAATTCATTTCCTAAGTCTCCTTTTTAACATATTCGAAATTACGAATTCCTATTATATAATCGTATTATATAATCGTATTATATATGGCGTTTATTATAATAATAATATTAATATTAATAAATAATTATATGTGTATCGCGCGAAGCGCGATTATATAATACAAATGATTTTTGCATTTTTTCATACAAATTTACATTTCTTTTTATTTTTTTTATAACTTGTTGTAAAATAACAATTTATAGAAATAAAAAATTTAAAAATTGTTAAAACCTAAAAGATAATTTAAGTTCAAATTTTTTTCAAGATTGTAAAACTGTTAAAAAAATGCTTTTTATAGTTTCTATAACTTATTAAAATATAATAAGTTAGTTTTCTTACAAAAAATAAAATCAAAGAACAAATTTATATTTAAAGTATTCGAGATGCTAAAGCATCTCGAATGTCAACCTTTAAAAAGGTTGACATACATCACACCTTATCTAAAGTCAATATATTTCCTAAGGAGCTTTTGGAAATAAGAGATTGAGAAAGGTTACTAAATAAGTCAATTAATTTACTATAAGTAGATTCTTTTGAAAATGATTTTCTAAATATTTCTCCTGCTTCTTTTGCTTTTTTTCTGTTTTCTTCTTCATTATCTATTAAGTCTTTAATCTTCTTTTTTGCGTCCTCGATGTTAGGGTATGCCCAAATCATATCTGGTGTAAAAAATCCAGTAGATAATGCTCCTTTAGAAACAGGTTTTAAATCGAAATCTATAACATTAAAATATTTAGGATTTATAAAGTGCATATGTCCACTCCAACCAGTTACTGCTACGGGTAAATCACACGCAACCGCTTCTGCAATACCTCTTCCCCATCCTTCTCCGCTTGTTAGAGATACAAACCCTGTTATTTTAGGATGTTTATAAACAATTGCCATTTCTTCATCTGTTAAGTTTCCATGTAATAAAGTTATCTTAGGATATAAAGCGTTTCCTTTAATAGATTTAATTCTTTGTTGTACATGGTAGTAATCATAAGAAGAATTATTAGAAATTTGTGTTTTTAATACTAAACCTACTTTTTTGTTATTTTCAAAAGTTTTTACAAACAAATTTAGTAGCAACCCTATCCCTTTTCTGTCTTCTCCGATTCCTCCTTGCAACCATTGACCTACACCTAGTAAGTTTTTTTCGCACGGTAAATCATCTAAAAGTTTGTATACAAAGACATCGGAATTAACTGGATTATTATTAAAAATACTAGTATCTACTCCCTCTTCTACTACTGCTATCTTAGTAGTAACCCCACTATTTTTGAAAACATCTCTTTGAAAATTACTTGGAACAATTACTAAATCCATTAAGTTACACTTATCTACCCACTCCTTAGGTATTTTGTTTGACTCTAAACCTGCTGTAATTCCTACGTTTAAATTGCCTACTTTTGTAAACTCTGGTGGTATTCCAACATGTACAAATATAAAAGGAACATATTTGTGTATAACATTATTACACATAAATAACAGTACTTCTTTATCTTTTACGGGAATAGTATCCGCAGTATTTGTTGATCCACCCCATTGAGTTGGTAAAATTGCAATGTTAAACTTTTGACTATTCCACAAAGAAATAGCAATATCTCTACTGTGAGCTCCGTATCCACTTTGAGAAAAAACTGGAGCTCTTAAAACAATATTCGGTTTATTCATAATTCCTCTCTTTATATTGTTGTTAATTTAACTCTTTTATAAGATTTTGGTTGTTCATAAAGTTCTTTTAAAATTTTATCCCATTTTTCTATTACTTGATTTATATGAAAATGAGATATGATGTGTTCTCTTGCTTCTTTTCCAATAGTTTCTTTTAATGTTTTGCGCTCTTTATACATAGTATGCAAAGAATTAATTGCAGTGTCAAATGAAACATAATCTTGATATATATAAGATGCACCGGGAACTCCAAATAAAGTTCTTACATCGGGTTCCATCAATATTCCATATACTTTGTTCCCATCCGTTAATTGCTCTGTCATACCACCAGTTTTAGTCGCAACAACAGGAGTTCCTGCACATAAAGATTCTCCTACACAAAGTCCGAAACCTTCATTATAAGTTATCGTAAACGTTACGTCTGCTATATTGTAGAATAAATTTAACCTATCAGACTTTACTTTTTCAAAATTATAAACAACTGGAACTTTTTCAAATCCTAAATCTCTATGAAATTGTAGTATATCTATACCTTCAACATCTATTGGATCAGTATTCATAAGAAGTAAAGAGTGTGGATGAGTTTTATGAAATTCTTTAAAAATCATTAAAACATCTCCTACTCTTTTTCTTATAATATTTCTATTGTTCCAAAATATAATGAACTCAAGATTTTCCATATTTACAAGATTTTTTAAGTTTTCTCTTTCTTTTCTAATAATGTTTTGTGGTAAAGGATAAAATTCTGTAGGATCAAACCCATGTTGAACACAATAAATTGGTTTATCTTTAATATTTTCCTTCATTAATTCATAAGAAAATTTTGAAATCATTACTAACGCATCACAAGATTCATAAAAAGGAAGGTTAAATTTTGGAAAAGGGTCATTATCCCAAGTATGGTAAAATACTATTCTACTATACTCTCTGATTTCATCATCCATTTTAAATAAGTATCCAAAAAATCGAGGATCAGAAAAAGGAATTATAAAGTCGGGCTTCTCTTTATCAATAACATACCTTACAAAGTTCTTATCCCCATACTCTCTACCTATGTTAACTGGATATATTAACACATCTTCTTTAACAGGAGTTAGGTCTTTATGATTTAATGCACACCCTATTACTACTACTTCATAACCTAAGTTTGCTAATCCTTTGGTCAACTTTCTTGCTTGTATTCCTACTCCTGTATTTAAACGAATATCATCAGTAATAAATAATAGTTTCACGATTATCTCCTAATTTTTTTTTATTAATAATTGTATTATACAAAATTTTACTGATTCTTTAGTTTAGTTATTCTTAAATATGTTGCATATCCTCCATGTAGATCATTAAAATTAAATAAATTTCGCGTGTTTCTCATACAAATGATAGGTTGAGTAACATAATTATATCCAGTTACAAGTAACTTATTATAAATACCACTTGTATCATCTACATTTACAATTGCTTTTGTAATTAAAGAATTATATGTGTAATGTGAGTCTACCTGAGCAAAAGACCAACCAGCAACCTGCCACTGTGGTTGTTGCATACTTCCAGAAGGATATGGCTTAATTATAATCATTCCATATGATCCCGTAACCTGATAAGAGCAATAATGAGTACTACAAAGCGCTACTTCATATATTCCTTTTTCTTTGATCGTAATTTGAAAACTTCCGGTGCCAGAAGTGGGATTACCCGTAATTATATCTGCTTGAGATATTTGATTACCAGTAATATTATGCCATGGTATAAATTGACAAACATCAAGAAATTGATCAAAATCAAGGTTTGCAGGAGTAGGTGGTATATATGGATCAAAAAGACTATAAGGAATAACATAAATATCACTCTTATTTTGCAAACTCAAATGAGTATGGTAGGGATCTGCATCTGAAGTAGGTCCAGCTGTTAAAGGATTGGAAGATTTCCAGTTACTGCCTGTTCCAGTAAGTGCTTTTCCTATTTGATAGCGTAATCTTTGCAATGTATCTTTAAGAGAACTAGTTAATGTTAACTCAGATGTAGAAGGATTTTGTACACCCTCTTCATAATCTGCAGCAATGTCAAGTATATTATTTCCATAAAATGTTCTACAATCTGTCCATGATAATATATCATCTCCCGCATCTGCTATTTCAGCAACTCCTAATGGATAATATTCAATTCCTTTATGACCTGTACTATAATGATATCCATTTAAGTTAAATGAAAAAAGATTATCAATATAAGTAAGGAAAAAACTATCAAATTCTTTCCACTCAACTCCTCCTTGTGAGTTTACAACTGCAAAATATAAACCGTCAGACGGAGCATCAGATGCACGTAAAATAGGTAAACTTCCTGTTATTACATTACCATTTACTAACAAAAAAGCATTAGAAGGAGGATTAAAAGAAATATATGCTCCAATATATTGATCATTGATTACTCCTTTATAACTATCAAGAGTCTGTTGGTTTCTTACTCCAATAGGGATAATTCCATTTACATGTAAATCTGTTGCGTGTCGTTTTTGTAATAATTTTAAATCTCCTCCAAGATCGTCAAAACTTAATCCATGAGGATTGTTTGGTGTTGGAGTTGCAGACCCTGTTGAATATATATGATCTGCAACTGATTTGTGAGTAGGTACTGGAACTTTATAAGGGTCTACTCCAACAGAATCTGCAGTAGTAAACCATTTTGTATACAATCTAGTATCTTCTATACCACTTGAATCAATATTACCATTACCATCTGCTTGAAATCTTGCTAATAATATTTCAGAAGATGTTGATGGAGGAAGATTATCTATTGAAACAAAGAAAGACCTATAGTATCTTGTAGGATGTAATACACCTAAGTCATCCGCTTTTAAACTACCAGTAGCTTCTGCGTAGGAAATTTTAACATAATTAATATCATTAGGAGAAGAAGTCCATCTATAATAAAGTGAAGACTCTCCTTTAGATATAGTAAGAATTCCAGGTAAAACTATAAGTTCTCCAGGATCTAATATAGCAGCCCCTGGATATATTCTTATTGTATCATCTTGAACTTTTACTACTTTTAGATTTTTATTCATAGTGTGTTCTGAGGGACTTCCTATAACCCCGCCTTTATCTTTACCATATGTTACAAGTTGATCTTCATTGTATCCCCCGCTTCTTCCTAAAAAGGATCTTATTACATTTTGCAAGTTTCCAATAAGACTATCACTTATACTATTTAAATCTTCGCTTAAAACTAACTGATCATTAAAAAAATAAGGTCTCTCCATTTTGAACCTCCTTTATTAATTTTTTTCTCCTTGAGGATTACCATATTTCCAAATTTTTGGATGTATTCCTCTAAAATAATTTCTTTTGCTATTATAAATAAATTCACAATTTTGTATCTTTTCTGATAAATAATTTATTACATCCTGTGATAAATATTGTTTATTGATAATATTAACACTTATCTTTTTTGTCATAAAAACTGGATTAACTAACTTCTCTATCTCCTCTGTAGATAGTTTAAAGAGATCGTCTAATAACATTACTAATGCATTATCTCTTGAATCTGATATAGATAAAACGGGTTTTCCTTCTATTATTTCGAATTCTATATCATATGGTGGTTGAAATCCTCTTTCTGATAATTCTGGTAAGAAAGTTTTAATCTCATAAGTTTTATGTGGTAAGATTATTTGAGTAACCAATTCATTATTTTCATTAACAAAGAATATAAAAGGATTTTTTACAAGAACTGAAGTAGGATGATAATTATAATCAGAAAAAACCTGACTTTGAGAAAAAGACCGACCTGGGTCAAACCAACTCCAATCAAAAGTAGTACTACCATAAACTGTTATTACTTTGTATTTAAAAGTATACCAACTTCTTTGTAAAACAAAATCAGAATGATACTCTTCTTCAAAGACTATTTTATTGTGATATGGTTGTATCCAAATAGGAAGCTCTATTTTCTTACCCGTAAAGTTGTACCCCCACGCCACCATTTTTCCATCTTTAGATGTCCATCCTTGAGGACTTGAATACCATCCACAAGTTAAGTCTATGTACATTATTCCAGAGAATAATCCTCCTACGTAATTACAACAAAAATATGAACCACAAGGACTAGGCAAAGTTTTGCCCTTCTTTATATCGACTTTTATTCTTTCAAAACGATAGTTAAGAACTTTTTCTATATCTAAATAAGTAAATGCTCCAGAGTATACTCCACTCGATTTTCCACTTTTTCCTAATGTACCAGAAAATCCTGTTATACTAGACCCTCCTTCTGGTATAGGAGTAGTAGCTACTACTGCCATCTTTTCTCCTACTCTAACCATACCACAAGCATCTATTCCTTTTCTAAACATTCTTAAAGGAATTTCTACGTAAGTAATATTCGGTATTTGAGTAGTATCTTGTACTTTATAATAGCCAACTCTATATAATATACTATCAGGAGTTACAAATATTACATCCAAAGTATCTAATCCTACGCTTAGTATCTTTGCATGTATTACAGTATCTACAATCATTGAAGATAATACTGCATTAAGGTCTTTTTGAAAATTTCCGGAATTTACTGGATTTAAAACGTATATGTTTATATATAAAGAATCAATTTCTACATATCTATTTGGCAGATAACTTAAAAATAAAGTATCTGGTATTGGAACAACATTATTTTTTGTAATTGGTTTTCCAATAATAGTAAAGTTAAATTTATGAGCTGAGTCTGGTAAAGGAAGAAGGTAAGTTGTATTATTATAAACATTAATAGAATCTTGCAAAAAAGATACAAATAAAGTTACAGAATCTCTCGAAGAATACCATTTAATCTTTACAGTATCCCCTTGTACAAATAAAGAATTTTGATAAGGACTTAAAAACTTTAAAGTGTCATACTTTGTTAATGGAGCCCATCTTAAATAAGGATATCCTTCATTTATTGAAGGATCGATTGCCCAAGTGTTATCAAAATCCCATGTTGTATAAGTACTTTGAGTTTTCATTTCTGCAGTTAGCTTCGCTATAGCAGAATCAGAATTTACTAAAACAGAAGCGCTTTTTTGAGTACCACAAATTTCATAATTAAAATATGAATAGAATATGTTTTGAGAAACTCCAGACCATCCTAATTTAGTAAAACCTCCCGCGGGTCCTTCAAATTGTGTGGTACTATAACACCTTCTTATAATTAAATTAGGACTTCCGCCTGAATATCCTACTCCTGTAACAAACCCTACAGTAGCTCCTCCAGAATTAGTTGTTAATGTTATTTTACCTTTGAAAAAACAATCTTCTATTATTACGTTTCCACTCGAACTTGCAGAATATCCTATATATCCTAAAAACGCTCCAAGATTTCCAGAAGATGTTAAGTATCTTCTTCCTTTTATATGTACATTTTCTGCAAAACATTTTTGAATTACTCCTTCTACAATTGTACCACAAATTGCCCCTGTTGAAAATCCTGCGCCGCTTGTCCCATCCCCTGCTGTCCATATAAGAGTATTTCTTATCGCACATTCTTTTACGCTATCTAAAGTAGTAGTACCAATATATCCTATAATTCCACCGACTCCATTTTGCATGTTAATATAATTTTCTTTCAGTATTATTTTTGAAGAATCAACTATTACTCTATACAATAAATTTCTAAAATCAGAAAAAGAAGTTCCGAATCTTCCAGCAATAAATCCTATGTAGGAATTTGTCATATTATTATTTAAAGTAGAGTCTACTATTTCAAAATTCTTACAAGATAAATTGAATACTCTAATAGTAGTAGCACCTGAGAAAAGACCTATATAATTACCACTCGTAACTTCATAATACATTTTCATATTCCTTATAACATGACCATTTCCATCAAGAGATACTCGTGCAGATATATTTATTGGAGTCCAATTTCCTCCGCTACCTACTCCTAAATCATCTAAGTTTATATCATTAATTAATTTGTAATAAACAGTTGTATTAGAACCTTGGTTACGAATTTGATTAAATTGTTGAGCGGTAGAAATAAGATAAGGATCATTTTGAGTACCACTTCCTCCTGCAAACTGTCCTAATAAATTTTGTGATAAGAATAAAATGATAATTATGATTCTTTTCATATAGTATCTTCTTTCTTTATTTCTTTATCCAAATCCAACAATACCATAATTCTCTTGTACTTGTAGAAGGTCTAGATACAATAAATCGATCGGTTTCAATCCTAACTCCTAATACATCTTGTGGATCTGGTATTGTATTTAATATAGTTACAACAACAACATCTTGTGGTCTAATGCCTTGTACATAAATAGTATCATATTGTTTGTTAACCACAAAATAGTTTTGTCCTGAAAAAGAAGGAGAAAACTTTAAAGTATCATTTATTATTTGTAATTGATTTGGATCTGTAAAAACAATTAATTCGTTAAGTAAACTATCAATATCTGTCCAATTTTTATTTAGCGAGTCTGCACTTGGTCTTGCTGATTGAGCCCATTGTCTTAATTTATAATATTGTGTTCTTGATGAAGGTGGATCAAATCGTTGTTGTGAAATTACATTTATATAAGTTAAAACTACAAATAAAAGAAAATATAATAATTTTTTCATAAACTCCTCCTTTCTTTTTATAGGTATATTCCATAATCTTCGGAATATATATCACCATACCCAGATGCTTCGTGAGCTATTTTAAAATAAGGTAATGGAATAGAAGATGTAGTTACTCCTCTAATAGAACATTGATGCAACTCAAATTCTTTTACATTTGCTTCTATTCTAAATTGAAATTGATGTATCGTATCTTGGTTCATTATTTTACGAGATGTTATTTTAGGCAATGTATCATAAAAACGATTTCTTAATTCTCCAGGAACAATACTTCCTGTACTTAACATTATTTCATCAAATCCTATTCCTATAGAATTAGTATCAATTCTTAAATACCCAGATGGTATAGAAGGAATACTTCCTGTTATTTGTTCTGAATATATTAAATTATCATCTACTTGTAAATAAATAACATTATCAATACCTAGACATGCAAAATAATGAGGTCTATATGGTAATTCTTCAAGATACTCTGAAATATCTGCCCTTACAGTAGTAATACTACCACTATTGTTTATATTAAAGCTAAAAAACCCGCTAAGAAAATCATATGATTCTATCGCTATTGAATACCCATTGTTTTCCGGTATAACAGTCATTTCGTGAGGAGAAGGAAGATCTTCATATTTATAAACAAATACACCTCGAAATGTAGTATCTATTCCATAAATCCATCCTTCCCATAAAAAGTTAGTTTGAGATAAATCCAAAGCGACATCATTATATATTAAAATTAAAGACCCAGAACTTAGTTTCCACCCTAATTTTAAAGGTTCTCTTCCTCTTATGTAAGTAGTTTTAAAAGATCCACTAGTCCAAAGAGTTAAATTATTTACAGTCGAAATATCTTCTACTTCATTTAGTTTATTAAATATTAAGTGATTAATAGGTTGTAAATCTTTTGAAGATTCTATGTCAGATAAAAGACTAAACTTATTATATCCTGGTAAATATTCTCTAAAGTAAACTGTTCTTGGAATTGGTTGTCCAGGATAAGATCTCATATAAACTTTATATCTTGCGTCATTTCTTAGTAAAACAGACCAATCATAATAATAAGTAATGTCAGGGTTTATATCCACAATTCCTAAATAACCAGATGTTAAAGCGCCTTTATAGGAAGGAATATCTATTAAAGAAACGTGAGGATCTGTCTCATATATTGGATCTCTCCAAAAAAGAACTTGTTGAGTATTATAAATGTACCCTCCACTTGCATACATAAATAAGTCAGAAGAATAAGAAGGTATACTCATAGGAGAAGGTTTCCATATAGATATTTTATCAGAAACATCATAATAAGGAATTATATCTACTTTTAAAACATTATTAATAGAATTTTCTATACTTCGAACTATACTACTTGTAGCAATAGTACTATCTAAGAATAAAGTGCAATTAATTCCACTATTATAACGTTTCTTTCCTAACAATTTCGTATTAAAACCAAGTTTAGAATATGTATATAAATAAGGATCTCCTACACTCGCCGGAAGATTAGTATAGTAAAGATTTCCTTTTTTAGGTATTTCTGCATCAAGAATTACTAAATTATCTCCTGTACTCAATATAGAACCTGTAACAGTTTGTAACTTCCATCCTAAAACATCTCTTACAGACTCTCTGACTAAAGGAGAAACTCCGTTGTAAGCTTGTCCTACTTGATGGATACTTTTAATTGTAGTACTATCAAAGAGAGCCTCTGATATAAATCGAAGTTGTTGTCTGTATCCTTGTAAAATATAATTATGAATTTCATATTCTTGACTTATATTTTTACTAACTTCAAATAAATAACCAAAGTTCTCATACATTTTACTACTACTTCTGTCAGTAGGAAAAGGAGTAGTTCTTACTCCTTCAATAAAAAGATCATTAAATAATTGAAAACTTTCGATAGAAGCAGAAGATATTTGATCTGCATACATTTTTAGTATATTGTATATATTAGACCCAATAATATTTACAGGATACCAACGAGATGAAAGATAAGAAAATAAGCTAGATAGGATTCTGTTTATACTTCTGTTTGCGTAATCTTTCCAGTTTATAAAAATCATACTGTAAACCAATTTATAGTTAAATTACTTAGTGTAGGAAAACAATTAAACGGAATTTCAAGATTTCCAAAGTTATTGGGTAATATACTATTATCTTCACTTTTAAATTCATTAAATGGAAGCTTTACATCATCAACTCCATTTGTATTGAGAATTACTCTTGCAATATCGGCTTGTTGTAATTCTTGTCCTATATGTAAACTGTCGATAAAGGAAGATATTTCATCTCTAATTAAACTTTCAAGACTGAGTTGGTCATAACCAGGTAAAGCTCTAATTGTTATATTTAAGACAATAGGAACGACAATTGCTTCTTTTACTAAAATATCTACATTTTGAATTAATTTGTCTTCTCTTAAAAGGTAATTTTGCAAATCGGATATAAGAGAATTATAAGAGTAATTTACTATAACAGATCCCGAAGAAGAAAATAAAGGAGGACTAAAGGTTATTTTGTCGTTTCCTTTAACTGAACCCGCATAAGCTCCAGAGTCTTTTACAAAACTATAATTAGTAGTAATCTCACTTCCTCCTTGAGCTATATAAAAAATTTCTCTTACGGGTTGATTAGATAAAACTATTTCGTCAAATGAAGGATTTAATACTGCAGAAAAAACTTCTTGAGTATTACTTATTCTGTATCCTTTTACATAAACATCTACTGCTCCCGCATCTTCTCTCCCTACATCATTGTGCCCCAATACTTTTGCATCAATTACATCTTCTGAAAACATTAAGACATCACTTAATAATCCGCTTAAAGTTCCTAAATTACTTCCTTTCCATTTTAAAGCAATCCTATTTCTAAAAGTTTCTGTGTCTTCTCTATCCATTCCTCCTGTAGTTGACTCTTTATTATAACATCCTTCGATTCCTGTAATTGGAGTAATAATAGTATTAATAGATAAAGGACCAACAACACTATTTGCACCCGGAAATACAGATACAATTGGCGCAGTTACTTCATATACACCAGTGTTGGGATTTAAATAGGTTTGTGAAAACGCTGTGTACATTGTAACAGTTGATAATGTAACAAAACGCTGTGCCTCCGTAGTATTGGTAGGAGATGTAGATACTACTGTACCAGCAGGAATTGTTATATCAAAACTAGGTGCAGTATTTCTGAAAAATGTTACATATCCTTTTGACTGTCTTGCATTTTTCCTAACTAATCCTAAATTAGAAGCTATTTTATCAAGAACTGAGTCTGGAGCTGTAAGAAGAGATTGACTTAAAGAAATTGTATCCATTTCGGAATAAATTTTTGCAAGCTCTTGAGAAGGAGCATCAATTATTACATCTCTAACAATCGTCCCTTCACTTGTATCAATAGTTGGTTTTACACTTTTTATAAAAGAGATCATTGAATTTACAATATTAGAAAAAGTTCTTGCCATTTCATACCTCTAAAGATAAGTTTATTTCCGCTTGTTTACCTGAAGTACTTTTACAGACTATTAGTATTTCTACTTTCCTTGGATCAGGATTCTCAAGTATATCGACTTTATCAATACTATCAATCTTTTCTGTAGGTAAGTAATAGAATCCTTCTTTCTCTTTTTCTTTTTGTAAGTTAATTAAATAATTAATACATCTATATATTTCACTTTTAACCCCAGATTTTAACTTATCATTATAACTTAACATATTATAATTAAATCCATATCCAGTATCTCTTGTTGATTCTGTTAAAATCTTTTTTATTTTTTGTTTTAATAGTTCTATGCCTCCTACGGTATTTACTTTACCATTACTATCAAAACTGATGTCTCCTACTACTCCTTTACCATTACATTTCGGACAATTCTCTAAAGTAAATTTTTCAATCGGATCTCCAACAATATGATCACAAATGGTTATTCCTAATAAATCCATTAGGACGTTCCTTCTATATTATTTATTTCTACTATAATATATAGTATATTTTCAAGTTTTTTCATTTGTTCATCTGCCATAAAGGTAACTTTCTCTACGTAAGTAGATAAAGCAGTTGCTCTTGAAGCTCTGTAAGAGAGTTCTGTTATTTTATCTTGTAAATCTGCAAAAGTTTCTACTCCTTCTAAAAAATCAAAATCAGCTAAGTTAGATATTATTGTAGCTTGGTTTGAAGGTATCTTAAGAGGTACTTTTGTTGTTATTTCTTGTAACAAATCTGCAACTTCTGGAATTTCTTGTAATCCTAAAACTTCTAATGGAATAGATTTTAAAGTATTTCTTATTGGAGATAGTATAATATTCAAAGCATTAATAGAATTGTTAATTTTTGAAGATAATATATTTGCTTTATTACTTAATGTATTCAAAGTCCCTTTGTAAGATCTTAAATAAGAAAGTTTAGAACTTAAATAGTCATAAATTACCATTCTTGTTGATCTGGTAAGATTTATAAGGGTTTGTGTTAAGACTGTCCAATAATCTCCAGATAAACCCAATTTGTTACAAATTTGATATGCTATAGGAGAAACTTGCATTTTATGAGACCTTTACATTTAATATTGAAGATTTACTAACTCCTATTATTTTAGAAATAGAAGAAATTCCCCAAATTTTTCCAGACCACCCTACAGAAGTTCGATATAACTCAGTAGTGTTTAATACAGAAGATCCATTGTATCCTCCAAAACTTAATGCATAATCACTATCTCCTGCTCCCCCTAATATATATCGTGGCACATTAAGTGTTGCAGAGTCTACTGCCCAAGAAGTGCCATTAAAAGTTTCTGTACTTGAAAGTACTCTATTTGTAGAATTATAACCACCAAATACAATTATATTGGAAATTCCTGTACCTCCCGCTCCTCCATAACCTCTTGCAACATTTAAGCTATTTACTGTTACCCAAGATGTATCATCATATCTTTCACATACACTATAATAGTTAGATCCATCATATCCTCCTATTTTTAATCCTTGAGTTGTATTTACATATCCGTCTCCTCCTAATGGCCATCTTACTCCTATGCTTAAGTTAGGCCCAGTTGTCCACGATACTCCAGAATATAACTCAGAAGTGTATAATGCTGCATACCCTCCAAAAATGACTGAACTTCCGTCTGCCCTTCCTATCGCTCCTAAATATTTTCTCGCGACGTTTGTGTTACTACTATATTCCCAAGACACTCCGTTGTAGTATTCCGTTGTATATGTATATGCATCTGCATCCCCATTTATTACAAAAGAAAGTATAAACCCAGGACTACTCGTAACACCCATTCCCCATCTTTGTAAATTTAATGAAGCAAGAGAAGACCAGGTACTACCACTAAAAAGCTCAACACTCGTTAAAGTACCACTAGATGTAGAAGTTCTCCCTCCAATTGCAAATGCAGATGCCCATCCTCCTCCCCCTCCTAAATAACATCTTGCTTGATTTAAATTTGATGTTACATACCATACTTTCATTACGCAATCTCCAAATATACATCGCTTGGTTTTATAAATAATATGTTTGAAGTAAGCCCATAGCCAACTATTCTAACTTGTTGTCCAGAAGTAGTAGGAACAGTTGTTGTAATACCTCCCGCAGTAGTTGGACTAATATAATAAACACTTCCTACGCTTATACCAGATGTTATAAAAGGTCCAAATAAAACAAACCTCCCTACATTATTAGCAGAAATAGAAGAACTTGCAACAGCAATCAATCCTTTTGTAGTACTTTCACTGTTTGCTTGTGCTTTCCAAAATTTTCCATCGCTTTTTAAATAACAAACATTTCCTGCACTAAGATTTTCTCCTGCTGTAAAAGTTTCAACTATAGGATAAGAATTTAATAATAACGGAGAAGTTAATGTCCAATTATTTACACTTCCGCTTGCAGCTAATTGATTTATTTGATTCTGCAGATTATTATCTGCATTGATTCTATTTTGAATTTCATTAGTTAATGAACTTGAAACTGAAGTAATTTGACTTTGTAGATTATTATCTGCATTGATTCTGTTTTGAATTTCAGTTACAAGAGAACCTGAAACTAAAGTAATTTGGTTTTGTAGATTATTATCTGTGTTGATTCTGTCTTGAATTTCATTAGTTAATGAACCTGAAACTAAAGTAATTTGGTTTTGTAGATTATTATCTGCATTGATTCTATTTTGGATTTCAGTAGTTAATGATCCACTAACTAAAGTAATTTGGTTTTGTAAATTATTATCTCCGCTAATTCTATTTTGAATTTCAGTTACAAGGGAACCTGAAACTAAAGTAATTTGACTTTGTAGATTATTATCTGCATTGATTCTGTTTTGAATTTCATTAGTTAATGAACCTGAAACTAAAGTAATTTGGTTTTGTAGATTATTATCTGCATTGATTCTATTTTGGATTTCAGTAGTTAATGATCCACTAACTAAAGTAATTTGGTTTTGTAAATTATTATCTCCGCTAATTCTATTTTGAATTTCAGTTACAAGGGAACCTGAAACTAAAGTAATTTGACTTTGTAGATTATTATCTGCATTGATTCTGTTTTGAATTTCATTAGTTAATGAACCTGAAACTAAAGTAATTTGGTTTTGTAGATTATTATCTGCATTGATTCTATTTTGGATTTCAGTAGTTAATGATCCACTAACTAAAGTAATTTGGTTTTGTAGATTATTATCTGCATTGATTCTATTTTGGATTTCAGTAGTTAATGATCCACTAACTAAAGTAATTTGGTTTTGTAAATTATTATCTCCGCTAATTCTATTTTGAATTTCAGTTACAAGGGAACCTGAAACTAAAGTAATTTGACTTTGTAGATTATTATCTGCATTGATTCTGTTTTGAATTTCAGTTACAAGGGAACCTGAAACTAAAGTAATTTGGTTTTGTAGATTATTATCTGCATTGATTCTGTTTTGAATTTCAGTTACAAGGGAACCTGAAACTAAAGTAATTTGGTTTTGTAGATTATTATCTGCATTGATTCTGTCTTGAATTTCAGTTACAAGAGAACCTGAAACTAAAGTAATTTGGTTTTGTAGATTATTATCTGTGTTGATTCTGTCTTGAATTTCAGTTACAAGGGAACCTGAAACTAAAGTAATTTGACTTTGTAGATTATTATCTGCATTGATTCTGTTTTGAATTTCAGTTACAAGGGAACCTGAAACTAAAGTAATTTGGTTTTGTAGATTATTATCTGCATTGATTCTGTCTTGAATTTCAGTTACAAGAGAACCTGAAACTAAAGTAATTTGGTTTTGTAGATTATTATCTGTGTTGATTCTGTCTTGAATTTCAGTTACAAGAGAACCTGAAACTAAAGTAATTTGGTTTTGTAGATTATTATCTGTGTTGATTCTGTCTTGAATTTCAGTTACAAGAGAACCTGAAACTAAAGTAATTTGGTTTTGTAGATTATTATCTGTGTTGATTCTGTCTTGAATTTCAGTTACAAGAGAACCTGAAACTAAAGTAATTTGACTTTGCAAATTATTATCAGCATTGATTCTATTTTGAATTTCATTAGTTAATGAACTTGAAACTGAAGTAATTTGGCTTTGTAAATTCTGACCACTAATTATAACTTCATTATTAACAGTACTTACATTTATATTTTCAGAACCTTTTAATGTCTTAAACTGTAGTATAGAACCCGAATTACCAATGTAAATTCCTTCTCCACTACCTAAATTTTCACCAGTACTTATACTTCCACTTACAGCTAATTGACTTATTTGATTCTGTAAGTTGTTATCTGCATTAATTCTGTCTTGAATTTCATTAGTTAATAAACTTGAAACTAAAGTAATTTGACTTTGTAAATTATTATCTGCATTGATTCTGTTTTGAATTTCAGTAGTTAATGATCCACTAACTAAAGTAATTTGGTTTTGTAAATTATTATCAACATTAGTTCTGTCTTGAATTTCAGTAGTTAATGAACCTGAAACTAAAGTAATTTGGTTTTGTAGATTATTATCCTCACTAATTCTATTTTGAATTTCAGTAGTTAATGATCCACTAACTAAAGTAATTTGGTTTTGTAGATTATTATCTGCATTGATTCTATTTTGGATTTCAGTAGTTAATGATCCACTAACTAAAGTAATTTGGTTTTGTAGATTATTATCCCCGCTAATTCTATTTTGAATTTCAGTTACAAGAGAACCTGAAACTAAAGTAATTTGACTTTGTAGATTATTATCCTCGCTAATTCTATTTTGAATTTCAGTAGTTAATGATCCACTAACTAAAGTAATTTGATTCTGCAAATTATTATCTGCATTGATTCTATTTTGAATTTCAGTAGTTAATGATCCACTAACTAAAGTAATTTGGTTTTGTAGATTATTATCAGTATTAATTCTGTCTTGAATTTCAGTTACAAGAGAACCTGAAACTAAAGTAATTTGGTTTTGTAAATTATTATCCTCGCTAATTCTATTTTGAATTTCAGTAGTTAATGATCCACTAACTAAAGTAATTTGGTTTTGTAGATTATTATCCCCGCTAATTCTATTTTGAATTTCAGTTACAAGAGAACCAGAAACTAAAGTAATTTGACTTTGTAGATTATTATCTGCATTGATTCTATTTTGAATTTCAGTAGTTAATGATCCACTAACTAAAGTAATTTGGTTTTGTAAATCTTGACCATCAATTATAATCTCATTTCCAATTGTACTTACATTTATACTTCCAGAACCTTTTAGTGTCTTAAACCGTAGTATAGAACCAAAATTACCAATATAAATTCCTTCTCCACTACCTAAATTTTCACCAGTACTTATGCCTCCACTTATAACTAATTGATTGATTTGACTTTGTAAATTATTATCAGCATTGATTCTATTTTGAATTTCAGTTACAAGAGAACCTGAAACTAAAGTAATTTGGTTTTGTAGATTATTATCTACGTTTTGAAGAGTAGTTAATATCTCATATAAATCAGTTTGATCAGATATACTTCCTAATATACTTCCCCATAAAATAAACCCAGATACTGATCCAGAAGCCCCTAAATATTGAACTAAAGGTTTACAAATATTAAGCCACGAGTTATAAATATAGCCACTTTTATCATTTTCAGTTAAATCTCCTATAGTTTTTCCCGCCCCCGCATCTTGCTTTAATATACTTTCTGTTATTTTTTGAGCTAATAACTCTGCAGGTGTCATTTACTCCCCTCCTACTATAACATCTTTTGCACCAGATGTTATTTCTCCTTTTAAACTATTGTTTACCCCTAAAACTCCGAGGTTTAGAAAACATGGTCCCATAGGAGAAATAATTGACATAGCTAAAGTTTGCAAAGCATTCAAATTTTGAAGGTTCTTTTCAGATAATGTTTTATGTTCTACAGATTCAAATTGTGTACTTATAGGAATAGTAACTTCATCATGTTCTCTTGCAACATGTTGTCCTCTTGTACCTAATAATGCGTTGTTTTTTTCTAATCCTAATGCAATATCTGGATCATCATAATCAACACTTCCTTCATTTATATTTATCTTCATGTTCTTTATACTTAATCTTCCTTCTTTATCTATATCAATTTGAACTCCATTTTTTAACTTTAAATGTAAAAGTACTTCTTTATTTGAGTATAAAGTTTTGTTTAAATTTTTATCTACTACATTTCCTTCTTTATCAACTAAAGTTCCTAAAGTCATTTCAATTAAAGGAGAAGCATTTGGATCAATTCCAAGAGAACCATCCGCTTTTTCTATAACTTTTAAGCTTAATTCTGTATAAGCGTCCCCATTAAAAGATGTTATTGGTTTGTATTCAAGATTACCTTTTTCATCCTTTACAAGCCTTTTAACAATTCCAAAATATAATATTCCTCCTTCTGTAATAACCTTCCAGTTTACACTTTCAAACTTTAACGATCCTGAAGTGTTCTCTATTTCTAGATAATTCCCGGTTAAAGTAGATATTATAATATTTCCATTTTTTCTTATATAAAAGTAAGAACCCCCTGCTTCAAAAAATTTTTCACCAGGCTTAAATTTTGGCAATGTATTTAATTTACGCACTCTGCTTTCGTGTCCTAAATTTATATATCCTACTATATAAGGCCTTTCAAATTTATCAAATACAACTATAACAATATTGCCTACCTCTGGGATGTTGAATATTCCAGAGGAGGGCTGTACAAGAATAACATCAGAGCGTGTACTAGGAGTATCGAGAAATCTTATTGTACACACTCCTTTTTCTGCTTCTACACTTATAACTTGAGCTAACCTTGCGTGTTTGTTTAAATTAGATGGTACTATAGTAGAAGTTATGTCGGATAAATATTGCTTTCGAAATCTCATAATTTTATTTCTTCTATTATAGAAGCTTCCTCTATTTTATCTTGCTTCATTTCAGAGTTTAAGACTTCCGCTAAAAACAGTTTTTGATTATCTGGAAGATCTTTTAGTACTTCGTTCAATACTTCTTTTCTTATACATTCTTGCAAAGCATTCTTCAAATGTCCTAATATACTTATCTTTACTGCAACTTCAGTATTAGAATCTATTAACATTGCTTCTTGTATAAACCTCTTGGTATAACTAATTAACTGATGATTGTTTACATCTTCCAGTTCTTCTTTTGTCATATGTTTCATTTCTCTCTTCTTTATATCGCTCCACTCCTTTACTTCTCTTAATCTGTCTCTTGCAACTTTTTCCATTTGTCTTAAATGAAATTCTTCTCTCTCTATGTCAATTTGAATAAGTTCTCTTTCTAAATCATCTTCTTCTTTTTCTAACTTTCTTTTTAACTTCTTAATTTCAATACATTTTCTTCTATACTCATAAGATAATTCTACTAACTCTGTAAAATGTACGTTTTGTTCTCTTACTGCTTGCCAGTATTTAGCAGCATGAGTAGGAAAATGTAAGTCATTCAAAACAGAAACTTCCATTTCTGTTCGAGTTCTAAAAACTTGAGATTTAGCAAATGTTTCTGCTAATTCTTCTTTCAAGTTTAAGATATCTTGTAATTCATTTTCTTTTAATAAATTAGAAGTATTAATAATGTTTACTGCATTTTCAATATTCATAAAAGATTCTCCTTATTGTTTTTGATACATTATTTTTAATTCTGTTTGACTAATTGCCATCCCAGCAGGATAATCATTTTTTGTAGTAGTTAAACCATTACCAGTATTAATATTATAATAGTAAGTACTTCCAGGAACAAGTCCACTATGTACTTTGCTTATATCCCCAAAAAGTGCTACTGGTTTACTTTGACCAGCACTTCCACTCTCTTGTAAGATACCAACTACTTTCCCCATAGTTTGTTGACTATAAACTATCCCATAACCTTTAGCAATAGACCCAGAAGAATATACAAATGCACTAAGCGTAGGAGATATAGTAGTACCAGCATTGTAGGAAGAACTTATATAAGATGAATTATAAGGTATATTAGAACCAAATTCTATTTGATTTTGAGAATCTATGTTTCCTGGAACTATTCCAGATGGATGATATACTATAAATGTAGATTCAGAAAGAACGCATACATCATAAACATTAGAAACTCCTGATAGAATTATAGGAGATGTAAAACTTATATTAGGACCACTACTAATTACACCTATTCTAAAATGATACACCCCACTTTTAGAATATACTAATAAGAAAGAAATATCGGTTAACCTTTTTATTCTTACATTAGATAATGTAACTCCTGTTTCAAACATAAATAATGATGGATCAAATACTAAGTCATTATTTAAGTATTGTATTATACTTACATAGTGATTATTAGAAGAAGTTCTATAAGTAACAAAAGTAGTAGAGTTAAGAGCGTCTATAACATATGCGTAAGTATTGTTATCTATATAAAGATAATAATTATCAAAACTAAAAGGAGATAGATTATAGGAAGCAAAAGCTTTTCCTACCGATAAAAGTACTTTATTACTTGATAACGGAAATAATTTTACTGTATTAAAACGATCAAAAAATTGTGGTTTGAGAGTATAATTATAAAGATCATGCCAATTTGTTCCATTAAATAATTCTGTTGCTGCAAGATATTTTTCAGAACCATGTCCTCCGAAACTTAATGCTGAGTTGGAAGTTCCAGCCCCTGCTAAATCGTAACGATCAACATACATACCATTTTTAGTAGTCCAACTTGTTCCGTCAAATAATTCCGTTGTTCTAGTACCCCCTATTCCTCCGAAACTTAATGCTGAGTTAGAAGTTCCAGCTCCTGCAAGACCGCTTCGTGCAACATTCATATTATTTTTAATAGTCCAACTTGTTCCATCAAATAATTCTGTTGTTGCAACAGCACCAGCACGATATCCTCCAAAACTTAATGCTGAGTTAGAAGTTCCCGCTCCTGCAAGACGTTCACGATCAACATTCATATTATTTTTAGTAGTCCAACTTATTCCGTCAAATAATTCTGTTGTTCTATAACCTGGATATCCTCCAAAACTTAATGCTGAGTTAGAAGTTCCCGCTCCTGCAAGACTTTCACGCGCAACATTCATATTATTTTTAGTAGTCCAACTTATTCCGTCAAATAATTCTGTTGTTGCAACATATCCTGTAGAACTATCTCCTCCAAAACTTAATGCTGAGTTAGAAGTTCCAGCTCCTGCTAAACCGTAACGTGCAACATTCATATTATTTTTAGTAGTCCAAACTACTTTATCAAATAATTCTGTTGTTGAAAGATATATTCCAAAATTAGGATTATATCCTCCAAAACTTAATGCTGAGTTAGAAGTTCCAGCTCCTGCAAGACTGTTTCGTGCAACATTCAAATATCCAGAGGTTAAACTAAGACTTATGCTTTGCTGAGTTATTATTGATGTACCACTTGTTGTAAAAAGAGTTAAGCTTACTCTTATAGTATCAATAGTTGCAGGTGATCCCATAAAATATTTTATAAATAATGCTCCTGTACTCGAATCATATTTTGATAATTTTGCGTCAGGAAGCGTATCATTAAAATAACTAATAAGAGGATTACTCCCAATAGTTATTGACCCTCCTGAAATCTGAACTACATTAGTTATAATTCTTCGGTCACTAGAAGAAACGTTTCTTTGATAAGTATAAACAAATACATCATTTTGTAATCCTATAACAGATAGCATAAATACACTATCATTTACATTACTAGGAGCCAAATTAGAAATAAAAGTAATAGGATTATAAGTAATCTTTGAAATCGTACCATTTGTATTCAATACTACAAGATCCCCTGCGCTCATATTTGTAGTTAACGTAAAATATTTATAAGGATTATATGGAGGTGGGGCAACTCCTTGTAAACTCATCCACTTAATTGCATCTGTAGAATTTGAGTTATATACATAAATAGAATTGTTACTTGATCTTACTACTGCCCAGTTGTTTTGAGGAGTTACATATACCCAACTTCCTCCTTGTCTTATAGCGATTTTATTAATATTTGTTCCATCAGTAATAATATATCTATCATTTTCTTGTGGAGATAAAGAGTTTAATTGTGCTTGTGTTACAAAATTAATTACCGGATTTTGCCATGATATACCTAAAAGTAGATTGTCTACATATGATTTAGTTGCTTTTGAATTCAGTTCGTTTATCAAAGAATCATAGATGCTTTGTACATATGATCTATCTGCTTTAACTTCTAATAAATCTCTTACTTTGTAACTACTCCAACTTCTATTATAAGATAAATTTTCGTCATCTATTATTACACTTAATAAATTATCCAAATTCACAGTAACATTTTTAGCTGAGTCTAACGAACGAGTAGTATCAAGCACTGGAACATATTTTAGATGTAAAGATTCTCTTATACTAGAATCTTGTATTTTTTCAAGCTCTGATAATTTTTTTCCTGTTACTGCCATATTTTATTACTCCAATTGTATATATGTATTATCTTCACTAAACATTATAGTATTATCTTCATATAGTAAAACTCCACTTATATCCTCTTCCTTAGATTGTTCTTTATCAATAATTCCTCCAGTATCAACAATTTCTTTCTTATAAATATAAGGTATAAATACTGATTTTTTAGCTTTTGTTACATCTTTAATTAGTTTAATCTTATCAAAAAAGAAAACTCCTGGAGAAGTAGTATTATATATTTCATAATAATAAAGTAGGTCAGTGTATAAATCAATATTTAAATTATTATTTATCTCAGTTAAAACTTTAACTAAAGTATTATAAATAAAAGAATTAGGCCTAACATTATCAAAATCTCCTATAACTCCAATAACTAAACTTTTGTCTTGATAATATATAGGTAATATATCTATGTAAAAATGTTCTTTGTAGTAAAAAATTTTATAAAAAGATGCGTTTACTTCTAATAGTTCTCTTTTTTGAGATCTTGTCCACCGTTGAGATAAAGATAAATTACCAAAAGAATCTATTATAATATCATAAGGAGGTCCATAATCTCCCATCTGTAAGTGATATTGATTTAATTCTGTTGCAGTTATAGGAATAGAATCTCCAGTATGCTGAATTATTACGTATTTAATATCTCTATTACTTCGGATTTTTGACATTTTTCTTTGCTTCGTTAGTTAAGGTTTCTACATATTGATAAACGTGTGCATCAACTAAGTAAATCTCGTCGCTTTCCGAAAAAGAAATAATCTCTGGTAAATATTCCCATGGTTTTCTTCCATAACTTAAACTTAGTGTAGTAGTAAATTGACTACCAAAAGAAAAACTATGTTCAACTGTTTCTACATAATAAACTCTATTAACTAATGGAATATATACAGGTCTGCCAGGATCAATCTCTGGTCTACCTACTATTGTAACTTGTCCTTGATACCTTCCTGCAAGTAATCTTTGCAAAACTGATTTTGCAAATGCAATGATTGCTTTATCCGTTTTATCTTTAGTGTTTATAATAGGATTGTGAACTGTAAAAAATCTTTGGCCATATTTCATAGTAACTCCATCATCTCTTACTGTTCTTGCATACCACCCTAATGACTGCAAAGATTCATAAGCAAAATCTGGTTCGGTAGAAGCATAAACAGTAGAGTATATATTTTGATCTGATTCTACAAATCCATAGCTTATTATACTGTCTGTGTCAATAATATAAATTCTAGGATCTTCACACGCAAAAATCCAAGAGTTGTCAAACCTTAGAGGATGAAACCAAATTTCCCCATTACGATCTGCATAAAAGTTAAAATGACTATCTTCTGCAACTCTTTCTGCTATTTCTCTTCTCGTTTTCCATTCTCCTTGATAGTAACTCCAAGATAATGATAAAGAAATTTCGTATGGGCGAAATCCTTTCAAATGAGTGTTTTTATTAAAAGGATCTACTATATGAACAGTACTTGTTGTAAACAACGCCCCTAATGCTTCTTTAAAACTTATTTTCTTTCTATTACCATCTTGAGTTACTTCTATAAAGGAATTGTCTTCTGGACTAAATCTAATACGAGTTCCTATTTTGGGAACATTTGAAGCATCATAATATCCAATACCATCGATAGATTGTGTTTGAGATGTTTTCTTAGATAAATGTTTATGTCCTAAAGTTACTAAACGTATGATATCTGGAGCCCTAAGTCCTTTTAGTATACTAGTCCAAATAGTTAGTTTTTGATCTGGAGTTTGATTAATATCAGTTGCTTTGTCAAGTAACAATGCGGGATTTACATTTATGTAAGAAAGTTTCATATACTTAGTAACATCTGTACATTGGATATTTAAAAGTTCTTGGTCTCCACTATAGCTGTCTTCTACACTATCTACTACTCCTGTAAATACTCTAATCATATCAGATACTTTTCGATTATCAAACCTTTTTGACATATAACAAATTACTCTGTCCATCGGTTCGATTCTACATCTTCCTCTTTCATACTTTTTCCCTTTACCTTGTACATCAATATCTTTGTATGTAGTAGTAAACGCTTGATTATTATACTTGTATATAATAAATACTCTCGTACTATTGTTAACATTTATAAGAATTTCTTCTCCCGATACCTTTTGTTTTATCTGATTAATATCTTTTATAACAATTATATTCCCGTCTATATCATATGTCCAATATTCTTGAACTTTACCTAATGAATTTCTTGTATTAAAAAGAGGATATCTTAATTGAGTTTCTTTATCTTCAAGAATTATGTATTCATACTTTTCCCATTCATCGTAACTACTGAATTCATAAAAATTACTATGCTCTTCTTCTGAGACTGTTCTGAAAGAATCCATAAGTTGCGAATTTGATGAGATATTTGCATACACATTTATTTTTTTCTTTTTATTACTATAGTTATATAATATTGGAATTTCCTTTTCTGGATCGTCTTCTCTAAAAAACTTTTTACCTGTATTAACTATTGTGGCGCTTAAAGTTCCAGGAGATGACTTTACTGTTAAAGAAACACGAATAGATTGTATTTCCTTAACGTCTCCTAAATTAGAAAATACTACAGATGATAAATTATTGCTATCTTTCTGATAAGACGAAACAAATATGAGCATTGCGTTAGGATAATAATGTGTAATGTTTTGCCACGACATAATCTTAATCTGCTTTTAAATATTGTTTTCCTTTTGGAGTAATCATATATGTTTTTTGACCATCTTTTACAACAACAGTAGGAGCAATAAATTGTAATTCTTGTAAAGCATAAACTGCTTTTATAATTTCTGTTTTTACTTTACGTACATTTTCAGGAGGAACACTTAATTTTTGATTTAAAACAATCTCTACAATGTTGTCGAGAGATAACAACCCTTTTTCATTTAATGTTTGTAAAATCTTGTAAGGAAGTTCTCCATATGTTACTTCCATCTTGTCTTGTTTAGACATTTCTACCTTTTGAAAGTACTCACCTAATCCTTCTTTTGAAAACCAAAACCCCCATTTATTTCCTTCAACATCAATTACAAACCCTCCTTTGTATTTAGAAGGTAAAAATTCTACTACTCTGTAAAATTCTCCAGGATATACAGCAAGTGTTTCTTCCGGAGATACAATTGTAGTAGTAGGCGTTACATAGTCTCCAATCTTTAATTTTCCTTCTTTTATACTATCTTCATTAAGTTGTGTATAGCTATAACTAAACTTTAAAATTCTCATTTTTCTTTAACCTCCTATATTCAAAAACTTACATATATGCAGTATCCAACTGCATATAGTCTAATACTTTGAATGTAAACCCAAATGTCATAAGATAAGGTTTTTCAGCATCTGCTATCGGCCCGCTAAACTCTGTGAAAAAGCCTATCAAAAAAAGATCATAATAATTTATGCCAAGTAAACTTTTTAAAGGTTGATTTCTATACTTATGATCTTCTTCATATATCTGTCTTAGTTTTTGTACTTTCTTCCACGCTTGAGATTCTACGATAGATTCAGTTTTAGATAATTTAGAACCATCTTCTTTTAATAACATCCCTCCAGTTATACAATCTACTTTTAATTCTGTTAACGCATTTCCCCAGTGTTGTACCTCCCATCCTCCTCTTGTTCTAATTTCGTTATATATCTTCCTATAAATAGGAGTTACTCTTATTGGATTTACATAGAATTCAAAGATTTGATCGAATTCTCTTCTTTCAACACCAAAACTCTTAGGTATATAATATTTTGTATTAGTTTCCGTTAAGAGTACGTAATACTCGTTTGTTACACTATCCTTTTGTACTACACAATCTATCGGCATTGAAGAACTAAGAAATATCTTAGATGCATCATTTGAAGAAAAATTATTAGGAGTAAGAGTAATATGTAAGTAGTCATCTTCTTTCTTTACTATATCTGCTTCTGTAACTCCTATTAAGTAATTCTGAGAATTTAATTTTGTTTTTATTTCAGATGAAGGAACTACTGGAACTTTGTATATTTTCATTGATATTCTTGACATATTAAGATCTTCCTGACATTGAATTTATAATTGCGCCAATGTTTATATTAATAAATGTTTCTTTTCCTATCTCAGCTATTGTTTCTCCAAGATTTATTCCAGAGGAAGTTGAAAATATAACATTTAATGTACCAGAAGAAGATTTGTCTTTTAAAGCAGATAAAGCATCTTCTCTTGTCGTATCTAATTTACTAAGCTCTTTGCCAAGACTAACTCCAGTTGCGTCTGATACTGAAGGAGTAGTCATATATTTACTAAGAGATTTGAAACCTTGAGGAGATCTAAAAAACTTACCTGGTGTAGTTCCTATTCCTTTTGATACTTCTTCAATCTTTTTATACTCTCTCTCTGCTTGTGTTAACTCACTTTGTCTATTTATTGAATCAACTAATAAATCTACTATATCATAAACAGCAAGTATAGCACCTATTGGTCCAAAGAATTTTGATACTGTTTTTCCTAATGCCCCTAAACCGAGTTTTGTACCTACCTTTGTTGCTACTTCTTCTGCAACTTCCCCAGCAACCTTACCTCCTACTCCTTCTGCAACCTCTCCTGCAACTTTACCTCCTAAAATAATGTCTCTTAATCCACCAGATTTTGTAAGCGCCCCTGCAATTCCTTTAAGTTTTTTTATCCCTTTAATTCCTGTATAAGCAAGAGCTCCACTAACAAGACCTCCGATTATAGATTGTAAAAGTAATGGAGAAATTCCTAAGTCCTCTGCCTTCCCTGCAGCTTGTGTAGAAATCCAATCAAGAAAGCCTCCTATTACGTCTGGTAATTTTCGAGCTCTCTTTTCTCTTTGTTCTAGTTCTCTTGCATGTCTATCTGGTATTCCTTGTATAAAGTTTTTTAATGAATTTACTTGTTCTGTATTTAATGAATTTATACTCTTAACTACTTTTTCTATATCTTGTACCTTAAAGGTAATATCAGGTAATTGTGCTAAAGTAATTAACTCTTGATAAGATCTTCCCATCTTCGATCCTAATTCTCTTGTAACAATATCCTGAACTTCACTTCCTGGCATTCCTGCTAATCCTTTACTTTTAGCCCACTTTTGTAATGCTTGAATTGTAAACAATGGACCGTAAGTTCCTAAATATTGTGCTCTTTGTGTTAAAGGTACTCCTAAGGCTCTCATTAAAATTTCTTGTTCTGGAGCTCTGCCAGGATACATACTTAATAATTCAGTAATTAAAGTTAAAGGTAAAGGTTCTCCTCCCGCTCCTCTTACTTGAGATAATCCTAATATTGAAGCTTGAGCCATTTCAAATGATTTTACTCCTAATCCCCTACTTTTATACAACTCTGCAGTTCTTAACAAAATATTCATATTTTCCCCAACATCTGCGGTTGGAATCATTCTACCATAAGCTGCCATACGCGAGAAATACATAGCAGCATTTATTGCGGCAAGAGGAGTCATTCCAAAACCGCCATACTCCTCATATAATCTTCCTGCTAGTCGTGGAATGTTAGCTTCTGGATATGCACGAGAGTATAAAGTAATTTGTTTCATAAAATTTTCGTATACTTCTTTTGCCATTAGTCCTCTCATTCCTGTAACGCTTGAAATCTGTTCTGGTGTAATTAATCTCCCTAACATTTGTTTAATTTCTGCGTTGGCCTTTGCAAAGTCTGCATTTAACTGTAAAGTCTGTAATGCTCTCATTCGTTGAACTTGATACACAGTTTCAAAAGGAGCGCCATACGGCAAAGCATTTAAGTTAAAGTACCTACTTAAATCTATAGTACCTGCTCTTAATTGAGATTGTAAATATGCTACTTTTGTAGTAAATGATAACAATGAGCTTGTAGTAAAATTAATTACAGATGCCCATTTATTCCAAGATGCTACTTGAGCATCTGTTAAGTTTTTAACTTCTCTTAAATGTTGAATAATTTCTTTTTGTAACGATCTTCCTATTTTCTCAAAAAATGTAAAACTAACAAGAGGGTTTCTTGTAATAAAATCTAAGGTACTTCCTAATTCTTGTAATACTCCTAATAATCCAGTAGTTTCTTCTGTAAGAGTAAATGCTCCTAATGACGCATTTTTAAAACCTTCTCTTAAGTTTTCTGCACTTCCTGAGAGATTATTTAAATCTTCTGGTTTTATTCCTTCAGTTGCCATATACCCTACTTAATTATGTCTAACTCTTCTAATATTTGTTTATGTATTTTTTCGTAAGCAGAGTTAAACCTTGCATTTTCCTTTTGTTTTTGTACTTTGTCCCATAACTCTGGGTTTATCCAAGGTAACAAACTGTCTCTTAGTTTTATCATTAATTCTATTTTCTCTTTTTCATCATTCTTACTACAATAAAATATCCATAAAGACTGTTCTAAAGATAATGGCAGACTTAATACTGTATTTACCCCCGTAGTTTTGACTAAAGTCCATTTTAGTTTGCTTTCAAATGTTTCACAATATTTTTCAAGGTTATTAATAATATAATCTTCCCACTTTTCAATTCCCTCTTTATATTCTTTAATAACTCTTCCTAACATCCATGCAGGTAATTTTAAAAGATAATTGTATATCCGGTCGTTTTGTACAGCACTTTTTAATATTGTATAAATATCACTTGTGTTTTTATCAAATAAAGATAAATATGTTGGAATTATTATTTGATACTTTATTATATCCCTAAATGGTGTAATAAAATAAACAGGTTTTTTATTATAAAATAAGACATTCGTAATATCATCAAAATTAAATTGTGTCGAAGTCTGTTGTTGTACAAGTGTCGTTGTGTTTAGAAAATTCTTCAAATTTTTCAAACTCCTTTTTACATTTTTCACATTTAAAAACTTCAATGTCAAAATCTTTTGTGTCTATTCCTTCTTCAATACATTTTCCACATATAATTTCGCTCGTAGAGTATTTTATCTTTTTACTATTATCTGGTAGGTTAGTGTTTTCATATACATTACCACAAGTTGCGCATTGAGATTCTCCCATTACTAAGCGAATTTGTTTTAGTTGTAAAGCTACATAAACACTATATAATGTATCAACAACTATTGTTTCTAAATCTTTTACCCAATTTCTTAAATACTCAACTCTCGTTAAGTTAGTATTATGTTTTTGATTATACTTTAATACTTCGTCTGGAGACCCAATTGGTATTCCATTTATTTCATAAATAGATCGTGCTACTGTCTCTATTTTTATGGCACGGTCCTTTGAGTCGCCAGAAAATTGTTCTGCGTAGTTTGAAATTTCTAAAACCTCACCCGCATTACATAACCTCATTTTAAATATAGCATTTGACCAATACTTACTTCCTTTCCAGTCTTTAAAAGGTTTAACATCTATTAAGCCGTTTCTTTCAGAAAGTGCTGCTAAATCTTCAAGCTGTCTCATTAACGTGTTTCTAAACTCTTCCATGTGCTATTGTATCCTTATTTTTTTATGATAAAACTTGTACACGAGTTACCCATAATGTAACTGATTCTGATACAGTAATGGTACCCTCTCTGATAGTTTTGTTTACACTTTGTATCCAACAATCCTCATAATGAATGGTTCTGCGTTTTCCATTCGGGCCACTTATCTCTTCTATAATTTGAATAGGAGTAGTAATTTGATCTAGTGTCGTAAAATTATCATATCCTAATGCTTGAATTAATGCTTCATCATAAGTTTCTAATCTATCAATGGTTGCAGTAAATTCTGTTCTTCCTGGAACGATTTCTACAATATCATTTTCTTCATTCATAATTTCACGAACTCGATCAAGCATTCTTGTTCCTGATGGAGTAAATGTTTGAAGTGTGCCAACTGCTTTACCATTTACCTTTACTGTATATGCGTAAGATACAACTGTTTTTGTTTCTGGTATTCTTGTCATTTTTCTATAAACTCCTATTTTTTTTGTTATATTTATGTTTACTAACTAATATTTAGTATTTTTTCCTAATAAATACTATTTTATTTTAAACAATTCCTTCTCTCTGACTATTTGAAGTAATTAATAAAGGAGTAACATTACCTATAGAACCTTCTTTAAGTTTTTTCATAGAAGGAGAAATATGTTTATCTAACAACATGCTCATAAGAGATATAACTTCTTTGGCTTTCTCTGTATCATCTGATAATACTTCATAAACTAAACGTGGTATAAACTCGTCCATAAAAGATTTTAAGTCGTTTTCAAATATGTTTACTACATTGTTGTTTATATAAGTATTTCCCGGACCTTTTTCTACTTTTATATCTTGTAAAATAACAGATTGTATATCTCTTTCTATAGAATCAATTTGAGATATAATCTCTCTTATTTCTTTTTCTGTTTTTTTAGCATCCTCTCTAGATAAAGGATCTTCTTTACTTTTATATCTTTCATACTCTTTTTGCTTATCCTCTAATAAGTCTCTTAAGAATTGAATATTATTTATACGTTCTTTATATATTGCATGTAAAACATTTTGTTTATCTATACGCTCTTTAAATCTTTCTGCATATAGAATAGAAACAAAATCACCTGGAGTAATAGGTTGGTTTTTTCTACGGAGAATTTCTTCTGCAATTGTAGAAGGATCACAATGTTTTTTATGATTTAATAAGTTTACATGATTTAATGGTGGTATATTCTCAGGAATATACTTCCCATATTCATTAATAATTTCTTTTATAGTTTTTCTTGATAAAATCAAATCAATATTAAGTTGATTTAAAACATTATCATCTGTTATTACAGTACAAACTTTACAAGCTTTATGTCTTCTTGTTAATCCAATTAAAGACATACTAGTTTACTCTTCGTTTTTTTCTAACATTAATTCTTTTTGAAATCTTCTTTCCATTCTATCTACTTTTTCGTTATTTTTTTCGATAATGTCTTTGTCCCTTACAGGATCTAACCCATGGTTTAGCATTCTTTTCCAGCTTTCGGGAGTAACCTTGTCAGATATTCTTCTATTATAAGCATAGTTTTTATAAGTAAGCTCGTCAATAATATCTTCAGGTAACATCATACCTTCATTAGTCGGAATAAATCCTGGATTGTTAAAAGATAGAGATGTTTTTATTTTTCTTGCTCCTTTGTTCAAAGTAGTGGTGTCACTTCTGTTCGATATGTTATCATCATGTAAATGCTCATTTAAGTAATTATACCAATCCTTCTTTTTATCATAGCGATTAGGATTTACTCTTTTCAATTTAACATCGTCTAATTCATTTGCAAAATTTCTATCTTCAGGTTGATCTAAAGAAGTATCTATGTAATCATAAGAAGTTGATTTTTTCTTCATCCCAAATCTCTTTTTTTTAATATTTAATATATAGTTTTTACTATGGAAAAGAAATAAAAGAAAAACATTTTGTAAATATAATAAATTCTTACAAATATTATATACTTTGTATAATTAAGTTATATAAATATATACCTCCTTCTAATATATTTAATACAATACATTTAAGTTTATGTTCTTTTATACTCCTTATAGACTATCTTTTTAGTTGTTAAAGCTTAGTTTATTCAACATATACTCTTCCTCTGATTTCTACTTTACTTAAAATTTTATTTAGTTCTTCTTCCGAAAGTTTTGATAAAGGAGTGTTTTGTAAGAATAAATCCCATCCTACATATTCAAGGTTTCCTAAGGATTGAATGGGGGTATCGCGTAAGAATAAATCCCATCCTACATATTCAAGATTTCCTAAAGATTGAATAAAGGTATCACGTAAGTTTAAACTTCCTTCGACTCTTTTAAGATTACCTAATGATTGAATAGGAGTATTTTGCAACCATAAACTACCTCCAACATAATGAAGATTTCCTAAAGATTGAATAGGAGTACTTTCTAAATCTAAACTACCTTCTACTCTTTCAAGATTTCCTAAGCTTTTGATAGAAGAATTGTATAAGTATAAATATCCTTTTACTTCTTTAATATTTCCTAAATCTTCAATCCAGTTAATTCCACGTAAATCTAAATCTCCTTCTATGATTTCTTGTTGTAGAAGTTTTTGAATTTTCGTTTTTTCCTTTTCTTCTATTTCATTAAGTTTACGTGGAATAAATATGTTGTTAAAGTTTAGTTTATTTAACATGTACTTCCTCTCTTATTTCTATCTTACTTAAAATTTTATTTCGTTCTTCTCTCGGAAGTTTAGATAACGGAGTGTTTTGTAAGAATAAATCTCCTCCAACATACTCAAGTTTTCCTAAAGATTGGATTTGAGAGTTTTCTAAATTTAAACTCCATCCTACTTGTTCAAGATTTCCTAAAGATTGAATAGGAGTGTTTGATAAATTTAAATAATTTCCAACATACTTAAGATTTCCTAATGATTGAATAGGAGTGTTTTCTAAATCTAAACTACCTTCAACTCGTTCAAGATTTCCTAATGATTGAATAGGAGTGTTACGTAAATCTAAGTCTTCCCCAACATAACAAAGATTTCCTAATGATTGAATGGGAGTATTGGATAAGTATAAAGACTGCCCTGCTCGTTCAAGTTTTCCTAAAGATTGAATAGAAGTATCGTATAAATATAAATCTCCATCAACATATTGAAGATTTCCTAAAGATTGAATAGGAGTGTTTGCTACTAATAAACTTTCACCAATATAACGAAGATTTCCTAAACTTTTAATAGAAGAGTTTTGTAAATATACACTACCTTTTACTTCTCTAACGTTTCCTAAATCTTCGATCCAGTCAATTCCTTGTAAATCTAAACTTCCTTCTACGACTTCTGATTGTAGAAGTTTTTGAATTCTCATTTTTTCTTTTTCTTCTATTTCATCTATCTTGCGTGGAATAAATATGTTGTTAAAGTTTAGTTTGTTTAACATATGCTTTTCCTTCAATTTCTATTTTGTTTAAAATTATATTTAGTTCTTTTTTTGGAAGTTTTGATAAAGGGGTATTTTGCAAGTATAAGCTTTCCTTTACATATTTAAGGTTTCTCAAGGATTGAATAGGAGTGTTTGACAAATCTAAATAACCCTCAACATAACAAAGATTTCCTAAGGATTGAATAGGAGTATTATGCAACCATAAATTTCCTCCTACATATTCAAGATTTCCTAATGATTGAATAGGGGTGTTTTCTAAATCTAAACTCCCTCCCACATATTCAAGATTTCCTAATGATTGAATAGGAGTATTTGATGAGAATAAACTTTCGCCAATATACTCAAGATTTCCTAATGATTGAATAAGAGTATTGTGTAAATCTAAACAACCCTCAACATACTCAAGTTTTTCTAAACTTTTAATAGAAGAGTTTTGTAAATATACATTACCTTTTACTTCTCTAATATTTCCTAAATCTTCGATATAGTTAATTCCATGTAAATCTAAATCTCCTTCTATAACTTCTTGTTGAAGAATCTTTTGAATTCTCATTTTTTCTTTTTCTTCTATTTCATCTACCTTACGTGGAATGAATATGTTGTTAAAGTTTAGTTTATTTAACATGTACTTTTCCTATGATTCTTATCCTACTTAAGATTCTATTTAATTCTTCTTCTGAAAGTTTTGATAAAGGAGTATTTTGTAAGAATAAATCCCATCCTACTCGTTTGAGATTTCCTAAGGATTGAATAGGGGTATTACGTAAATCTAAATCCCATCCTACTCGTTCAAGATTTTCTAATGATTGAATAGGTGTATTTCTTAAGTCTAACCGTCCTCTAACACGCTTAAGTTTTCCTAAAGATTGAATTGGAGAGTTTTGTAAATTTAAGTCTGATCCAACATATTCAAGATTTCCTAATGATTGGATTTGAGTGTTGTGTAAATCTAAATAACCGCCAACATAACGAAGATTTCCTAATGATTGAATAGGAGTGTTTTCTAAATCTAAACTACCTTCAACTTTTTCAAGTTTTCCTAATGATTGAATAGGAGTGTTTTCTAAATCTAAACTACCTTCAACTCGTTCAAGATTTCCTAATGATTGAATAGGTGTTTTTTCTGACCATAAATTTTCTCCAATGTATTTGAGATTTCCTAAGGATTGAATAAGAGTGTTTTCTAAATCTAAACTACCTTCAACTCGTTCGAGTTTTCCTAAAGATTGAATAGAAGAATCATATAAGTATAAATCTCCTCTTACTTCTCTAATATTTCCTAAATCTTCGATCCAGTCAATTCCATGTAAATCTAAGTCTCCTTCTATTACTTCTTGTTGTAGAAGTTTTTGAATTCTCGTTTTTTCCTTTTCTTCTATTTCATCAAGTTTACGTGGAATAAATATGTTGTTGAAGTTTAGTTTATTTAACATATACCCCTCCACCAATTTCTATCTTACTTAAAATTTTATTTAGTTCTTTTTTTGGAAGTTTTGATAAAGGAGTATTTTGTAAGTATAAGTCTTTTCTAACATACTCAAGATTTCCTAATGATTGAATTGGAGTATTTTGTAAATATAAATAACCTCCAACATAATGAAGATTTCCTAAAGATTGAATAGGAGTACTTTCTAAATCTAAACTACCTTCTACTCTTTCAAGATTTCCTAAGCTTTTGATAGAAGAATTGTATAAGTATAAATATCCTTTTACTTCTTTAATATTTCCTAAATCTTCAATCCAATTAATTCTTTGTAAATCTAAATCTCCTTCTATGATTTCTTGTTGAAGAATCTTTTGAATTTTCTTTTTTTCTTTTTCTTCTATTTCATCTATTCTACGTGGAATAAATATATTGTTAAAGCTTAGTTTATTCGACATATACTCCTCTACTAATTCTTATCTTACTTAAAATTTTATTTAGTTCTTCTCTTGGAAGTTTAGATAATGGAGTATTTTTTAAGTATAAAGCTCCTCCAACATAACGAAGATTTCCTAATGATTGAATTTGAGAGTTTTGTAAGTATAAATTCCATTCTACATATTTGAGGTTTCCTAAAGATTGAATAGGAGTGTTTGATAAATTCAAATAACCACCAACACGTTCAAGATTTCCTAATGATTGAATAGGAGTGTTTTGTAAATTTAAATCTCTGTCAACTCGTTCAAGATTTCCTAATGATTGAATAGAAGTTTTACGTAAATCTAAATCTCTCCCAACATAACGAAGATTTCCTAAAGATTGAATAGAAGTGTTTTCTAACCATAAATCTTCTTCTACTCTCTCAAGATTTCCTAATGATTGAATAGGAGTATTTGATAAATTTAAGCTACCCTTTATATGTTTAAAATTTCCTAACGATTGAATTTGAGTGTTTGCTACATATAAACTTCCACCAATATACTCAAGATTTTCTAATGATTGAATAGGAGTGTTATATAAATCTAAATAACCTCCAACATAACGAAGATTTCCTAATGATGGGATAGGAGTGTTTTGTAAATTTAAGCCTAATCCAACGCGTTCAAGATTTCCTAATGATTGAATAGGAGTGTTATGTAAATCTAAATCCCATTCTATTCGTTCAAGGTTTCCTAACGATTGAATTTGAGAGTTTGATGCTAATAAACTTTTACCAATATGCTCAAGGTTTCCTAATGATTGAATAGGAGTGTTACGTAAATCTAAATGACCACCAACATAACGAAGATTTCCTAAACTTTTAATAGAAGAGTTTCGTAAATATGCATCACCTTTTACTTCTCTAATGTTTCCTAAATCTTCAATCCAGTTAATTCCACGTAAATCTAAATCTTCTTCTATAACTTCTTGTTGTAAAAGTTTTTGAACTCTTTCTCTTTCTTCTATTCCATCTATTATTTGTGGAATAATAAGCAGGTTGTTAAATTTTAGTTTGTTTAACTTATGTACATATGTTTCTCCTTCTACTTTTACTTTACTTAAAATTTTATTTAGTTCTTCTTCTGGAAGTTCGGATAAAGGCGTGTCTTGTAAGTATAAGTTTTTTCCAACATAATTGAGATTTCCTAATGACTGAATAGGAGTGTCGGATAAATCTAAATTTCCTCCAACATATTCAAGATTTCCTAAGGATTGAATTTGGGTGCTTTGTAAACTTAAACTGCCTTCAACTCTTTCAAGTCTTCCTAATGATTGAATAGGAGTGTCGGATAACCATAAATCTCCGTAAACCTCTTTAAGATTTCCTAAAGATTGAATGGAGGTTTCACGTAAATCTAAATTTCCTCCAGCATATTCAAGATTTCCTAATGATTGAATAGGGGTATCCTCTGCGTATAAATTTCCTCCAATATATTTAAGATTTCCTAATGATTCAATAGAAGTATAGTGTAACCATAAACTACCTTCGACTTTTTCAAGATTTCCTAAAGATTGAATAGAAGAGTGTTGTAAATATACATTACCTCTTACTTCTTTAACATTTCCTAAATCTTCAATCTGATTAGTTTCTTGTAAATTTAAGTCTCCTTCTACAACTTCTTGTTGTAAAAGTTTTTGAGCTCTTACTCTTTCTTTTTCTAATATTTCATCTGTTTTGCGTGGAATAAATATGTTGTTAAAACTTAGCTTGTTTGACATATGCTTTTCCTCCAATTTTTATTTTGTTTAAAATTATATTTAGTTCTTCTTTTGGAAGTCTTGATAAAGGAGTGTTTTGTAAGAATAAATCCCATCCTACATACTTAAGATTTCCTAATGATTGAATAGGAGTATTGCGTAAGAATAAATCCCATCCTACATATTCAAGATTTCCTAATGATTGAATAGGAGTATTGCGTAAATCTAAATCTCCTCCAACGTGGCGAAGATTTCCTAACGATTGAATAGGAGTATTTTGTAAATTTAAGTCTGCCTCAACATATTCAAGATTTCCTAAACTTTTAATAGAAGAGTTTTGTAAGTATAAATCTCCTTTTACTTCTTTAATATTTCCTAAATCTTCAATCCAATTAATTCCATGTAAATCTAAATCTCCTTCTACGACTTTTTGTTGTAGAATCTTTTGAATTCTCATTCTTTCTTTTTCTTCTATTTTATCTATCTTACGTGGAATAAATATGTTATCAAAACTTAGTTTGTTTGACATATACTCTTTTTCCGATTTCTATTTTACTTAAAATTTTGTTTAGTTCTTCTTTCGAAAGTTTAGATAAAAGTGTGTTTTGTAAGTATAAGTTTTTTCCAACATAACGAAGATTTCCTAAAGATTGGATGGAAGTGTCTGATAAACCTAAACTTCCTCCTACATGTTTAAGATTTCCTAGTGATTGAATAGGAGTGTTGGATAACCATAAATTTCCTCCTACATGTTGAAGATTTCCTAATGACTGAATAGGAGTGTTTTGTAAATGTAAGTCTGCTCCAACATATTCAAGGTTTCCTAATGATTGGATTTGAGAGTTTTGTAAGTATAAACTCCACCCTACATATTTAAGATTTCCTAATGATTGAATGGGAATGTTTTCTAACCGTAAACTGCCTCCAACTTTTTCAAGATTTCCTAATGATTGAATAGGGGTATTTTGTAACCATAAACTGTTTCCAACATACTTAAGCTTTCCTAAACTTTTGATGGAAGAACCATGTAAGTATAAATGGCCTCTTACTTCTCTAATATTTCCTAAATCTTCGATCCAATTAATTCCGTGTAAATCTAAATCTCCTCTTACTTCTCTAATATTTCCTAAATCTTCAATCCAATTAATTCCATGTAAATCTAAGTCTCCTTCTACGACTTCTTGTTGTAAAAGTCTTTGAATTCTCATTTTTTCTTTTTCTTCTATTTCATCTATCTTGCGTGGAATAAATATGTTGTCAAAACTTAGTTTATTTAACATATACTTCTCCTTCGATTTCTATCTTACTTAAAATTTTGTTTAGTTCTTCTTTTGGAAGTTTAGATAATGGAGTATTTCTTAAGTCTATCCATCCTCTGACATACTTAAGTTTTCCTAAAGATTGAATTTGAGAATCGTGTAAATCTAAATAACCTCCAACATGTTGAAGATTTCCTAATAATCGGATTTGAGAGTTTCGTAAATCTAAATAACCTCCGACATATTCAAGATTTCCTAATGATTGAATAGAAGTATTTTGTAAATATAAATCTTCTCCAACATATTGAAGATTTCCTAAAGATTGAATAGGAGTGTTTTCTAAATCTAAACTCTTTCCAACGTATTGAAGATTTCCTAATGATTGAATAGGAGTGTTATATAAATTTAAATAATCTTCAACATAACGAAGATTTCCTAATGATTGAATTTGAGAATTTTCTAAACGTAAATCTCCTTCTACTCTTTCAAGGTTTTCTAATGATCGAATAGGAGTGTTATATATCCATAAATTTCTTCCAACATATTCAAGATTTCCTAATGATTGGATTTGAGAATTTTCTAAATGTAAATTTCCATCTACTCTTTCAAGATTTCTTAAACTTTTAATGGGGGAATCACTTAAATTTAAATTCCCTCTTACTTCTCTAATATTTCCTAAATCTTCAATCCAGTCAATTCTACGTAAATCTAAATCTCCTTCTATGATTTCTTGTTGAAGAATCTGTTGAATTCTCGTTTTTTCTTTTTCTTCTATTTCATCTATCTTACGAGGAATAAATATGTTATTAAAACTTAGTTTATTCAACATATACTCCTCCGCCAATTTCTATCTTACTTAAAATTTTGTTTAGTTCTTTTTTTGGAAGTTCTAATAATGGATTATTTCGTAAGTCTATCCATCCTCCAACATATTCAAGATTTCCTAATGATTGAATTTGAGAGTTTTGTAAATCTAAATTCCACCCTACATATTGAAGATTTCCTAAAGATTGAATAGAGGTATTACGTAAATCTAAACTCCCTCCTATGTGTTGAAGATTTCCTAATGATTGGATTTGAGAGTTTTGTAGTAATAAGTTTTCACCAATATACTCAAGATTTCCTAATGATTGAATAGGAGTGTTTTGTAAACATAACCACCCTCCAACATAACGAAGATTTCCTAAGGATTGAATTTGAGAATTGTCTAACCATAAATCTCCTTCAACTCTTTCAAGTTTTCCTAAACTTTTAATAGAAGAGTTTCGTAAATATGCATTACCTTTTACTTCTCTAATATTTCCTAAATCTTCAATCCAGTTAATTTCACGTAAATCTAAATCTCCTTCTATAATTTCTTGTTGAAGAATCTTTTGAATTTTCGTTTTTTCTTTTTCTTCTATTTCATCTATTCTACGTGGAATGAATATGTTATTGAAACTTAACTTATTCAACATATACTTCTCCTCCAATTTCTATCTTACTTAAGATTCTATTTAATTCTTCTTCTGGAAGTTTTGATAATGGAGTATTTTGTAAGTCTAACCTCCACCTTACGTACTCGAGATTTCCTAATGATTGAATAGGAGTGTTTTGTAAATCTAAAGACAGTCCTACATATCTGAGATTTCCTAATGATTGAATTTGAGAGTTTTGCAAGTATAAATTATATCCTACATATTTGAGATTTCCTAATGATTGGATGGGGGTATTGCGTAAATCTAAATCTCCTTCAACATGTTTAAGATTTCCTAAAGATTGAATAGGAGTATTTTGTAAGTATAAGTTTTCTCCAACATATCTAAGATTTCCTAATGACTGAATAGGAGTATTACGTAAATCTAAAGACTTTCCGACACACTCAAGTTTTCCTAAGGATTGAATAGGAGTATTTTGTAAATCTAAATAATTACCAACTTGTTTAAGATTTCCTAATGATTGAATAGGAGTATTGTATAGCCATAAATCTCCATTAACTTGTTTAAGATTTCCTAAAGATTGAATTTGAGAATTGTGTAACAATAAACTGCCTTCAACTTTTTCAAGTCTTCCTAAACTTTTAATAGAAGAGTTTTGTAAATATACATTACCTCTTACTTCTCTAACATTTCCTAAATCTTCGATCCAGTCAATTTCTTGTAAATCTAAACTTCCTTCTACGACTTCTTGTTGTAAAAGTCTTCGAATTCTTGCTCTTTCTTTTTCTTCTATTTCATCTATTCTACGTGGAATAAATATGTTATCAAAACTTAGTTTATTCAACATATACTTCTCCTCCGATTTCTATCTTACTTAAGATTCTATTTAATTCTTCTTCTGGAAGTTTTGATAAAGATGTGTTTCGTAAGTATAAGTCTTTTCCAACATAACGAAGATTTCCTAAAGATTGAATAGAAGTATTACGTAAACTTAACCATTCTCCAATACGTTCAAGATTTCCTAATGATTGAATAGGAGTATCTCTTAGGTCTAACCATCCTCTAACATAATGAAGATTTCCTAAGGATTGAATAGAAGCTTTTTGTAAATCTAACCACGATCCTACATATTCGAGATTTCCTAATGATTGAATAGGAGTGTTGTGTAAATCTAAATAACCACCAACATAACGAAGATTCCCTAATGATTGAATAGGAGTGCTTTCTAAATCTAAATTACCTTCAACTCGTTCAAGTTTTTCTAATGATTGAATAGGAGTGTTGCGTAAATTTAAATCTTCTCCAACATAACGAAGATTTCCTAATGATTGAATAGGAGTGTTTGAGGCTAATAAACTTTCACCAATATACTCAAGATTTTCTAAACTTTTAATGGAAGAGTTTCGTAAATCTAAATTCCCTCTTACTTCTCTAACATTTCCTAAATCTTCGATCTGATTAATCCCTTGTAAATCTAAATCTCCTTCTATGATTTCTTGTTGTAGAAGTTTTTGAATTCTCGTTTTTTCTTTTTCTTCTATTTCATCTATTTTACGTGGAATGAATATACCATTAAAGCTTAGTTTATCTAACATATACTTCTCCACCAATTTCTATTTTGTTTAAAATTATATTTAGTTCTTTTCTTGGAAGTTTTGATAATGGAGTATTTCTTAAGTATAAACATGCTCCAACATACTTAAGTTTTCCCAATGATTGAATAGGAGTGTTTTCTAAATCTAAACTCTCTCCTACGTGTTGAAGATTTCCCAATGATTGGATTTGAGAATTGTCTAACCATAGATTCCCATTAACTCGTTCAAGATTTCCTAATGATTGAATAGGAGTATTGTATAACCATAAATCCCCATTAACTTTTTTAAGATTCCCTAAAGATTGAATTTGAGAATTGTATAACCATAAACTTTTTTCAACATACTCTAGTTTTCCTAAACTTTTAATAGAAGAGTTTTGTAAGTATAAATTACCTCTTACTTCTCTAATATTTCCTAAATCTTCGATCCAGTTAATTCCGGGTAAATCTAAACTTCCTTCTACAACTTCTTGTTGAAGAATCTTTTGAATTCTCGTTTTTTCTTTTTCTTCTATTTCATCTATTCTACGTGGAATAAATATGTCGTTAAAACTTAGTTTATACATATATCCCCTCTTCTATTTCTATCTTACTTAAAATTCTATTTAATTCTTCTTTTGGAAGTTTTGATAATGGAGTATCTCTTAAGTCTATCCATCCTCTAACATACTCAAGTTTTCCTAAAGATTGAATTTGAGAGTTTTGTAAATCTAAATTCCCTCCTACTTGTTGGAGATTTCCTAATGATTGAATAGGAGTGTTGTGTAAATCTAAAGATTGTCCTACATAACGAAGATTTCCTAATGATTGAATTTGAGAATTTTCTAACTGTAAGTCTTCGTCAACTTGTTCAAGATTTCCTAATGATTGAATAGGGGTATCGTGTAAATCTAAATAACCACCAACATAACGAAGATTTCCCAAGGATTGAATGGAAGTATGGTCTAACCATAAATCTCTGTCAACTCGTTCAAGATTTCCTAATGATTGAATGGGGGTGTTTGCTAAATCTAAACTTCCCTCTACATATTTAAGATTTCCTAATGATTGAATTTGAGAATTTTCTAAATGTAAATTTCCATCTACTCTTTCAAGATTTCCTAATGATTGAATTTGAGAATTTTCTAAATGTAAATTTCCATCTACTCTTTCAAGATTTCCTAATGATTGAATAGGAGAGTTTTCTAAGCGTAAATCTCCATCTACTCTTTCAAGCTTTCCTAAACGTTTAATAGAAGAGTCTTGTAAGTATAAATTACCTCTTACTTCTCTAACGTTTCCTAAATCTTCGATCCAGTCAATTCTAGATAAATCTAACCATCCTTCTATGATTTCTTGTTGCAGAAGTTTTCGAATTTTCTTTTTTTCTCTTTCTTCTATTTCATCTATTCTACGAGGGATAAATATGTTGTTAAAGCTTGGTTTATTTAACATATACTTCTCCTTCGATTTCTATCTTACTTAAAATTTTATTTAGTTCTTCTTCTGGAAGTTTTGATAAAGGAGTATTTCGTAAGTATAAGTCTTTTCCAACATAACGAAGATTTCCTAAAGATTGAATAGGAGTGTTTCTTAAGTCTAGCCATCTTCCAACGTGTTGAAGATTTCCTAATGATTGAATAGGAGTGTTTTGTAAATCTAAAGACTGTCCAACGTACTTAAGATTTCCTAATGATTGAATTTGAGAGTTTTTTAACCATAAACCTTCCCCAACATGACAAAGATTTCCTAATGATTGGATTTGAGAATTATGTAAATCTAAATAACCACCAACATATTGAAGATTTCCTAATGACTGAATAGGAACATTGAGTAAATATAAAGACTGTCCCACATATTGAAGATTTCCTAAAGATTGGATTTGAATACTGTATAACCATAAATCTCCATCAACTCTTTCAAGCTTCCCTAAACTTTTAATGGAAGAGTTTTGTAAATATACATTGCCTTTTACTTCTCTAATGTTTCCTAAATCTTCAATACAGTTAATTTCGTGTAAATCTAAGTCCCCTTCTACGACTTCTGGCCGTAGAAGTTTTTGAATTCTCATTTTTTCTTTTTCTTCTATTTCATCTATCTTACGTGGAATAAATATGTTATCAAAACTTAGTTTATCTAACATATACTTTTCCTCTAATTTCTATCTTACTTAAGATTCTATTTAATTCTTCTTCTGGAAGTTCTGATAATGAGGTATTTTGCAAGTATAAGTTTTTTCCAACATAATGAAGATCACCTAAAGATTGAATTTGAGAGTTTTGTAAATCTAAATTCCACCCTACATAATGAAGATTTCCTAATGATTGAATAGGAGTGTTTGATGCAAATAAACTTTCGCCAATATACTCAAGATTTCTTAATGATTGAATAGGAGTATTTTGTAAGTATAAACTACGTCCTACATGTTCAAGATTTCCTAATGATTGAATTTGAGAGTTTCGTAAATCTAACCATCCTCTAATATAATAAAGATTTCCTAATGATTGAATAGAAGTGTTACGTAAATTTAAATAACCTCCAACATATTCGAGATTTTCTAATGATTGAATAAAAGTGTTTTCTAAATCTAAACTACCTTCAACTCGTTCAAGATTTCCTAATGATTGAATGGGAGTGTTTTCTAACCATAAATCTCCGTTAACTTGTTTAAGATTTCCTAAACTTTTAATGGAAGAGTTTTGTAAATATACATTACCTCTTACTTCTTTAACATTTCCTAAATCTTCGATCCAGTTAATTCCGCGTAAATCTAAATCTCCTTCTATGACTTCTTGTTGAAGAATCTTTTGAATTCTCGTTTTTTCTTTTTCTTCTATTTCATCAAGTTTACGTGGAATGAATATGTTGTTAAAACTTAGTTTATTTAACATATACTTTTCTTCTAATTTCTATCTTACTTAAAATTTTATTTAGTTCTTCTTTTGGAAGTTTTGATAAAGGAGTATTTTGTAAGTATAAGTCTTTTCTAACATACTCAAGATTTCCTAATGATTGAATTGGAGTATTTTGTAAATATAAATAACCTCCAACATATTCAAGATTTCCTAATGATTGAATAGGAGTATTTTGTAAGTATAAACTCCGCCCTACATATTTAAGATTTCCTAATGATTGAATAGGAGTATTTTGTAACCATAAACTGCCTCCAACATAACGAAGATTTCCTAATGATTGAATAGAAGTGTTTTCTAACCATAAACTGCCTTCGACCTTTTCAAGATTTCCTAAACTTTTAATGGAAGAATCATTTAAGTATAAATCTCCTTTTACTTCTCTAATATTTCCTAAATCTTCGATCCAGTTAATTCCACGTAAATCTAAATCTCCTTCTATGATTTCTTGTTGAAGAATCTTTTGAATTCTCGTTTTTTCTTTTTCTTCTATTTCATCAAGTTTACGTGGAATAAATATGTTATCAAAACTTAGTTTATCTAACATGTACTTCTTGTCCAATTTCTATCTTACTTAAAATTTTATTTAGTTCTTTTTTTGGAAGTTTAGATAATGGAGTATTTTGTAAGTATAATCTCCTTCCAACATATTCGAGATTTCCTAATGATTGAATAGGAGTATTATTCAACCATAAACTGCTTCCAACATAACGAAGATTTCCTAATGATTGGATTTGAGAATTGTGTAAATCAAAATGACCTCCTACATATTTAAGATTCCCTAATGATTGAATAGAAGTATTACGTAAATCTAAACTCCCTCCAACATAACGAAGATTTCCTAATGATTGAACGAGAGTATTTTCTAACCATAAATCACCTCCAACCCTTTCAAGATTTCCTAAACTTTTAATAGAAGAATCGTGTAAATCTAAACTGCCTCTTACTTCTTTAACATTTCCTAAATCTTCAATCCAATTAATTCCATATAAATCTAAATCTCCTTCTATGATTTCTTGTTGAAGAATCTTTTGAATTCTCGTTTTTTCTTTTTCTTCTATTTCATCTATTTTACGTGGAATGAATATATTATCAAAACTTAGTTTATTCAACATATACTTCTCCTCTGATTTCTATTTTACTTAAAATTTTATTTAGTTCTTCTTTTGAAAGTTTTGATAATGGGGTATTTCGTAAGTCTAACCATCCTCTGACATACTCGAGATTTCCTAATGATTGAATAGGAGTATTGCGTAAATCTAAATAGCTACCAACATAACAAAGATTTTCTAGTGATTGAATGAGAGTATTCGATAAATCTAAATCTTCTCCAACATAACGAAGATTTCCTAATGATTGAATAGGAGTGTTTTCTAACCATAAATCTTTGCCAACTCTTTCAAGATTTCCTAAAGATTGGATTTGAGAGTTTGCTGCTAATAAACTCTCACCGACATATTCGAGGTCTCCTAAGGATTGAATTTGAGAGTTTTTTAAATCTAAATTCCCCCCTACATACTCAAGTTTTCCTAAAGACTGAATAGAAGTATTACGTAAATCTAAAGACTGTCCAACATATTCGAGGTCTCCTAATGATTGGATTTGAGAGTTTTCTAACCATAGATTTTTCCTGACATAACAAAGATTTCCTAATGATTGAATAGGAGTATTGTGTGAATATAAACCTCCATTAACTTTTTCAAGTTTTCCTAAACTTTTAATGGAAGAATCATATAAGTATAAATCCCCTCTTACTTCTCTAATATTCCCTAAATCTTCAATCCAATCAATTCCATGTAAATCTAAATCTCCTTCTATGACTTCTTGTTGAAGAAGTTTTTGAATTTTCGTTTTTTCTTTTTCTTCTATTTCATCTATCTTACGTGGAATAAATATGTTGTTAAAGTTTGATTTATTCAATATATATTTCTCCTTTTATTTCTATTCCGCTTAAAATTTCATCCAATTCTTCTTTTGGAAGTTTAGATAAAGGAGTATTTCGTAAGTATAAGTCTTTTCCAACATAACAAAGATTTCCTAATGATTGAATAGGAGTGTTTCTTAAGTCTAACCATCTTCCAACATATTGAAGATTTCCTAAAGATTGAATAGAGGTATTATATAAATCTAAGTTCCATCTTACATGTTCAAGATTTCCTAATGATTGGATTTGAGAGTTTTGTAAGTATAAACTTCCCTCCACTTGTTTAAGACTTCCTAATGATTGAATAGAAGTATCTTGTAAATATAAATCTTCTCCAACATATTTGAGATTTCCTAAAGATTGAATAGGGGTGTTTTCTAAACTTAAATCTCCTTCAACTCTCTCAAGATTTCCTAAACTTTTAATGGAAGAGTTTTGTAAATATACATTACCTCTTACTTCTTTAACATTTCCTAAATCTTCAATCCAATTAATTCCTTGTAAATCTAAATCTCCTTCTATAATTTCTTGTTGTAGAAGTTTTTGAATTTTTGCTCTTTCTTTTTCTTCTATTTCATCTATTTTACGTGGAATAAATATGTTATCAAAACTTAGTTTATTTAACATATGCTTTTCCTTCTATTTTTATTTTGTTTAAAATTATATTTAGTTTTTTTGGAGGTTTGGATGATGGTGTGTTTTGAATTTTTTTTATTCTATTGGGTTTGCAAGAAATAAATATGATAGGGCATTTTTTTTCCATTATATTATTTTCTCTTAAAAAAATCAATAATGACTAATATAATACAACAAAAAAAGTTTTTTCAAACTTTTTTTGTTGTAAAAAAAACTAAAATCTTAAAAAAGAATTAAATATAAACATTTACTGTTACATTTATCCACTTTAATGGATATAAAGGTTTATAAGAACAAGAAACATCAATTTGTCTTGGCTCTTGTGCATTTTGTTTTGCAGAAACTTTTGTTTCTCCGGTTAAAGGATTATCTATTTTTCCGTATGCAGAGATCTCTTGTGCTCTCACTAAAGATTGTAGGAGTGAAGTAGTAACTGCTACTACATCATTAACTGTTGTACTATTAATAACCTTTCCTTTATTAGAAAAGACATCGTTAAGTCCTTTTCTAAGAGTTTCTTTTACTAATCGTTGTACATCAACTACTGATGGTTCTTGAGTATCCGCAGATGTAGGATCTGTAGTAATATCATCTCTTACAGTTACAATTCCTGATTTACTTTGAATAACACAACAGCTTGCAGCTCCTAAACGATTCATTTCCATATCATTCCACTTTTCATCCACTATAGAAAATCCGGTCAACACAAACCCATGAACAGGAGTAGAACGTTTTGGTTGAGCTGATCTTAATCCAGCAAGTGCAGCTGCAATATAATTACCATCTAGTTTCATTACATTCCCTAATGCATCAGATCGAGTTGCATAAGAAGGAACTACATATGTATGATGTTTGTTCTTTATTGAATTGGCTCTATAACAATAAGTATTTGGAGTAGATATATCTCCTATAGAATCAAATCCATCAGAAGCCGTATAAGGACTTGGAGAACCAGAAATAATTCCTCTCTCCTTTCCTGAATTATTCATAATTATTACATGTGTATGAGCATAATTAATAAGAGATTCTTGTTGAGCTTTTGTAACCGACCCGCTTGGAAAAACACAAACTATATAAGATATATTATCTTTCTTTTGTAACTTATCAATAGCAGCTTTATACGCAACTTCGCTATAAGTTGAACCTGAAGCTTGCACTAACATTACTCCTGGACTTCCGTTCTCTAAAACAATACTTCCCGCTATTGATAATATTCCAGTAGAAGTATTTTCTGGACCTTTATCTCTTAAAATACTTTCTTTGTCGTAATAAATCTTCGGGTCAAATTGTTCTGGGGGAGCTGCATATGTATAACTTATATAATATACTTCTCCTACGTTTGGAACATCAGTACCAGAAGCCCATTGAACTGCTCCGGGATTAGAAATAGAAATTTTAGAAATATCATACAAGGCACCCCCTAAAGAAATGAGTTTATAAGCTAAACTTCCAGATGCAATATTGGGAGTTTGAGATACTTTTGTTATTGACAAAATAGTCTTATCACTATCAGGCAAAATATCAATATTTCCAGTCCTTCTTACAACAGCAACATCTTCAACTTGAAGAACGGTTGGACCTAATCCTACTATCGCCGGAATCTTAACATTACCAGCTGTGTTAATAATCATCGGATTATCATATACCTCTACGGTTGTTTGAGGAGGTCTATAAGTTGCCATTTTCACTTACTCCTTTTTATATAAATTTTAATTGTTTACAAAATAGTATTAAAGTACATAATATATATAGTTACACTTATCAATAAAACAACAAATTTTCATTAAAAGTTTTAGCATCTACCTCTATAGAACGTATTGTACTTAATGGATAATCTTCATACCACTCTGTATAGAAATTTACAGTTATTGTAGAAAAGAAAATAATATCTTTATCTCCTCTACGTCTACTATTTATAGGACCTTGAGAAATACCCTTTATAAAAATACCTTTTTCTGTAAATTCAGAAACTATATTATTTATATCTGCTTGAGACAATTTTAAACCGTTTATTGCATCTGACGCACGAGATACTTGACAATACTTAGCAAGAGTAAAATATATAGAAATTAATTCTGTAAGATTATAAACAGTAGCAGTATCGTTTTTAGCTTGAACGCTAAATTGTAAAGAAGATTCAAAAGTCCCTCCTAATCTTATACAAGCAGGAAAATATAAACTCCCAACTATACTTCCAGATCTTGTTGCATTATTATATTGATAATTCCCATTAAAGTCACTATCAATCATTATATAATAGCTACTGTTATCTTGAGTCAAAAACTTTAAATAATAATCACTATTTTTTTGGATTTCAAAACTATTAGAAAACTCTGAAAAATAAGAATTCATTCCTTTTATATTAGTTAAACTTCCTGAGCTAATAAGAGAAGAGTCTTTATAAACTTGAACAACTAAGCTTTCTTCATCTAAATTTCTCTCTGTTAAAGAAACAACAACTTCAATTCCTCTAATTGTATTCCCTATCAAATCTCTATAATTAATAGGAACTATTAAATCATTTAAATTATTTACTTCTACATATGTTAAAGGTCTCTTACCTAAGATAAACCTATCGTCGTCTACTACTTTCCATAAATCATTAAATGAAGGTCTTGTATAATTCCCTCCTCCTGTAGATACTACTATAATCGGATACTTCTCGCTTTCCCACGCAAAGTGTTCATATACTAAAGATGAGCCCGATGCAACTTGTATTTGTTCTATTCCTAAATTATCCCATTTACTATTATATGTTAAAACTCTTCTTAAAAACTTAACACTTTGTTCAATTAAATATTTATTTAATTTAAAATGCATATACTAATTCCATTCTTCTACTTTTTCAAATACTAATGGAAACTTTTTGATTATATACGCTAAATCTACTGGATGTATTGTATTTTCTGTCCATTCATTTAACTTATTTAATACATTTTTGATAATCACATTTTTATTAGAGTATTCAAGACGTTTTGTTAAAAATCGAAAAGTCATTTCAGAACATATATCCCCAGTAGGAAACCAATTATTCTTTTTTCTTACATCTAGTCCAATTATTTCAGCAATCCATCTGTAAATAAACCAAAATAATTGAAAGAACCCGTAAGTATCTCCCGCGTAATTTAAAAAAAAGTCTTTTATTAAATTATCTAAATCTTCTGCTTTAATATTATCATTTATCTTATAGATTACATATTTAACTTTAGGCTTTTGAAACTTTTTTAGAGGCATAATACTTTGAGCAGCCTCCGCACTAAATACAAAATCTTCGTTAAAAAACTTACCTACATAAAACATTGAATGTGTCCAGTTCCCTACTCCATATTTTTTTGCTGCTCTCTTTGTAAAAAACTTTATAGCATTTGACAAAAAGTGTCCTTCATTATTTTGAACTAAAATAATACTTCCTTTCATCTCACTCCTCCAAATATTTTTGTTATATATGCATCATCCGCAGGTGATGATTTAGTTGCTCTTATTTTTAAAGTAACATTATTTCCAGGAATAAGTTCTTTTTTAGAAAACCTATTTCCAAAAGAACTTGTTATTTGTTTATCTAATTGTATATAATCTTCAGTTTGTTGTGTAGAAACATATCCTTCTAACGTGAATCCTGAAATATCATTCTTTTGAATATTTGCAAATATAGAAGAAACGTTTCCTTTTGGAAAAATCTTATATCTTATATCAACCTCTGTAGCATCTCTGTCTCCTGATATATATTTATATACTATTACATAAGGAGGTTGATAAGCTGGGTAATCTTCTCTTGTTATTGCTAAATACTTAGAATCCGCTGAAAAAGCCACGCCCCAAGGGCGAACAGGAATATACATCGTAGAAATATCTATAGGAGTAAAAACATTTCCTGAGATTGAATAAATTCTTATATAAGGAGAATTATAATAAGTAGCTACAAAATATAGTCCATTAGGACTAAAGGCGGCCCCTTGAGAAGCAGGAAGAGATGATAAAAAAGTAAAAGTATCTCCTACTCTCCTATAGAAACTTCCATTATAAAAAAGTGATCCGTCTGAATTCCAACATGATGGACTGCCACCGCTCGGAGGATTCATAACTAAAGTAAAACTATCTCCTTGTCTTTTAAAAATATAATAATAAGGAGAAGTACCAACATTAACATAAAAATAAGTACTTGTAGGATCAATACTACAATGGTAGGCATTAACTGTAGCAGAGGTAGGAAGTTCAGTCAAAAATGAAAATGTATTCCCACTACGTTTATAAACTCTTGCATAAGGAGGTGTTCTGAAAATTGCTAATATATAAGTACCAGTAGGATCAATACAAGATGCATAACACTCTTGATTAGATACTACAATTTGTGTCTGTGAAAAAACATCTCCCGTTCTTTTATATACGAATAACCCAATTTGTGTACCAGCAGCATGTCCACAAAAATAAGTAAACGTCTTATCTACACCTCCAATTCTACCAGAGTTTCCAGCTACATCTATCCATTGAACAATATTAAAAGTGTCTCCTGTTCTTTTATATAATACACCCGCAGGTATTACATTGATCATACTTAATAACATATAAGTTCCATCCTCACTAAAAAACACATTACGTCCTATTCTACCCGATGTATAAGGTAACTGTTGCACTTGTGATGGGTCAATTCTTTCAGGAATATCAGAAAAAGCTACAATTTTTCCAAACTTTAATCTTTTATTAACAGTATCAATTTCTACATTACTCCTATATACTTTTGTAATCGCAGCAGAATAAGAAGAATTTACAGCAGATGAAAATCGTAAAGTATTAGCATCTGGTATCGCACTTATAACTTTTCTTTCAATACTTGAAGAACTTTGTATTGTTACTTCTTGTCCTACTGAAAATATAGAAGCATTTGCTACCTGAGCCATATCACTTCCTGCAGATAATAGAGATATCAAAGTAGTATTAGCAGTATCTAACACTCCTAAGCTGTAATAATTGGTATTGTTAAGCAAATCATAAAATTTATTAATACTCCCGCTATTAGGTTCTGAATCCATTTCTATCTGCTCACATACTTCTAAATTTTCAACTTTATTTATTAAAGAAGTAATATTAGTTGGAATTTTGTTATCTACATATGTTTTAATCGCTTTTTGAGTAGAAATTTTAACATCACTATTTGCACTAAGTGTAGGATCTGTGTCAAGATAACTAAGCGGAATTTGTGTAACATTTTGAACTTGACTTAAACCAACATCAGAAGGAGTGTGTGTATGAGCAGATGGTGGGAAAGATTGAGGAATATTAGTAATATTAGACCAATCTATACCAATATTTGCCCAATCTTTTGATGCAGTCAAATACCATAAAGTACCATCCCATACATATGAATTTCCGGTTCCATATTCATAACACCCATCCCCAGAGCGTAATGATCCCGTAGGAATTGCTAAACGATTAACTGAACCAGAAACTACATAAACCTTTGTCCCTCCTATTCCTGCAATATCTGGTATTTGTGATAAAGGAACTTTTGAGTTTCCATCAAGAGAAGCATATCCTCCAGGTTGTCCTTTATTAGATATATTTTCGGGAATATAACCAAGAGAATCTTGTTTACTATTCCAATATTGTATTTGACTATCTGTTACAAATCTATGAGAGGAATCATCAACAACACTTGAAGCAAGTAAAGAATAAGAACTTGAAGGATTTTGAAGCTGGAATGTATTACTACTCAAATCATAAACTACTTGCACAATTTGTCCATCATTTATATCCCCAACACTTAAAGGTTTATTTCCCAACTTCACTATAGGAACAGGACCCATGCCATTAATATTTAAAGTTACAGATCCAGAACCATCAATACCATTAAGAACCTTCATAAATACTGTAAGACCATCTACATAAAAATCCACTCCTAAATTACTTAAGTATAAATAGTAATTATTATTTAATCCAGTTGCATAACCAAAATTTAATACTTTGGAAGCAAAAACTTTTTCTGTTTCTATTGCTCTTATATACTTATATACAGACATATGAACAAACTCCCTTAATTATAATATCTATATAAACTAATTTCTTAATTATTTTCTTTGTATTCAATATAAATCTTTCCTCTTCCTTGTGAACTACCAGAAGCAATTATTTCTATAAACGGAGTAGAACTTGTTTGTAAAGTATAAATATCTTCAAATATATATGTTCCCTCCTCTATCATATTCTCAAAAGAGAAAATTGGTTCTAATTTGTCTGCATAAACATTTATAACACTTAAATAAGAAAAAGGCTCTATTACCTTATTTATAATACTAATAATATCAGTATTTTCTTTTAGCTGATCTCTAAAGTAGATTATATTATCCATATAAGAATATTCAACTACAATATATTGAGAAAAACTTTTATTTACTGCGCCTCCTTTTAATATAAAATTATCTTCCTCTTTAATATAAATACTATTCGAATTTAAAACGATAGAACCAGAAATTTGTGTAGTAGTTATAATCCCTTTGACAACATTAAAAGGTACTTGTATTAAAGAAATACCGTTATCATATACAATTGTTTTATCCTTATAAATACTTCCGCTAGTGTGACAAAATCCAAATTTGTTGAGATTGTTTCCAGGGACTGGAGGAGAGCTACCATCAAAATCAAATTCGATCAAAGGCAATAAACTCTTTAAGTTAAAGAATGTTGCAACTGTATTAAGAGTACTCTCTTCTGTGATAGATTTTGTTTCTACTTCTATTAATTCTCCTTCTACATTTTTTATTTGTAAGATACTCCCACTAGCAACTAAATTAGTAGTATCCCCTATGGAAAATTCTTGACTTAAAGTGCCTTTAATATTTGAAATTATATTATTCATAAACTAAAGTAATATATTTTTAATTTTGCTTTACCTTTTGTAGGGTTCTCATCAAAATACAAATTCAAATCTCTTTTATTAATCCCTTCTATAAAATATTGATTTTTAGTTTTCCCTTCTAAATCTATTGAGAATACACTATCACGTTCTTCGCTATCTCCTATGTAAATCTTTCCTTTATCGAACTCTTCTTCTATTTCTAAATAAAGCACATATAATCTATCGTTATTAAATGTTTGTAATGGAATAATAGATTTAGAAAAGTCTAAATAGTTAAAATCAAACTCTATTAAATTATTTTCATATATATAGTAAATTACTACAGTAATGTTTCCTTCTATTGGATTTTTATCAACTAAATTTAAATATAAATTTTTGTAACAAACAAATATTAAAGACAATAAAACAAACCTCTTACTTACATTAATACTATCAACTATAGTAGTATTGTTTTCGTCTACTATCTTGATAACTCCTTCATTTAAACTACTATGTAAGTCGACTCTAAAAGCAATAGTATTAACTGGAAGTCTCCCGATTAAGTTTTGAGATTGTTGAATTAAATTATCATAAGTCAAAGTTTTTGATATTTTATTTACATTTCTCATACAAAGTATACTATAACTTTTCCTTCTCCAATAATAGGATTCCCTAAAAAATTTAAATATAAATTTACAGGAGTGTTGTAATTTACATAAATGTAAAAAACATAAAAGTTTCTAACAGTTATTGATAAATCATTTATAAGAGGAGTTTGTGTATCATCCGTAATAAATAGGTTACCACTATCAAAAGGTGTGCTAATACTTATTATAACTTTTAATATGTTAAAATTAGAAGAGGATATGTTACCAATTAATAAACTACCTGCGGAAAAATCTCTATAAGTAAAACTCTTCTCTACAACATTCTTAAGCACTTTTAGCTGAGCATTTTTAAACATTATGCCAGAAAATTCGGTTAAATAAGGAATTTTATACCTTTCATCTGTTTCTTCTAACAACTTAATTTTAAATCTTTGACTAACTAAATGTCCTTGAATTATACTGTCTTGTTTATTTTCTATAATATAACGTAATTCTTTATTTAATGGGTTTTGATTTGCAGGTACTATTAGTATATCCCAGTCTTTAACATAGGGCTCCCAGATCATCCAACACTGATTATCTTCCATCACTACTTTCCCTTCTTCATTTATAGTTAATGCAGTTGTTGTTAAAGGAGTACGAACAAGAACTTGATGTTTTTCTTTTAAAGGATCAGAGCGGAAATCTAACCATTGCTTCCATCCATATAAAGTATGAGGACTGTCTATTGACTCTCCTATTTTTAATCTTTCTATATTTATACCTTTATCAATTGTAGAATATGTATAAGTAATTGTATGTTGAGATGCATTAAATCCTTTATTAAATACTACTTCCACTCTTTTATCACTCAAATCTTCTCTCTTAACTAATGCATATTCATTATCGTTAATTATATCATCCTCTTCATACACTCTATGTGCTTCAACCCCATCAATCCATAATGTAAATCTTTTTTGTGTATCTGCAGTATAAAAACGAAGATCCGGATAATTACTTCCAGAAGACCAAATGATTGCACGATATTGAGGATCCGTCTCAATATAAGAAGTTATAGTAAGAGGAGCATCTTGAGAACCAACTGTATTTCCTACTTCTAATTGTTGTAATAAATAACATCTAGTAGGAGATATTCTGCTTTGTATTACATGACTCTCTTTTATATAATCAATTATTTCCGGTTCAATTCCTAAACCTAAATCGTAATTGTATATATTATCTAAATAATTACTTAAATCCATATTGTTCCTCTATTTATATTACTGGAGCTTGTATACTTTTAACTGCATTTGATATTTCTTCTAATGTCATATTTTCAACGTTAAGAGTTTGAGGTAAATCTCTAAGTTGTTGTTTGTAATTTTCTACTTCATCTAAACCTTTCTTCTTTGATAATGCTTCTATCCATAACGAATCGCTTTCTTTTAATTTTTTATTACGAAAAGCTCTTAAAAAGTCTGTTTTAAATAATAATAAATTTTCATAACTATTAGAAACAACATTATCAACAACAGGACTACTAACATCATAATCTTTTTTAAACTCCATTACAATATAATCAATCGTATCTTGATACGTATAGTTTTTTGTTAACAAAATAAGTTTTCCTTCTTCAGTTAATATTAAAAAATACTTTTCCATTTTCTTTACTCCTTATATTTGTCTAAGTTAAAAAATAATACTGAATCATTTATTGCATATCCTAAACTTCTTCTTATTACAGTACTTCCTTTATAAATTGTAATGTAAGGAGAAATATCGTGACATACAACTAAATATACTCCATCAGGACTAAAGGTTGCCTCTTCTCCAACCCCTGTTGGTAATACAGAAGGATCTGGTAATTTAGTAAAAGTATCTCCATTTCTTTTGTAAATTGTAATATAAGGAGAAACAGCATAGGTTACTGATAAATATGTTCCATCCGGACTCCATTTTACTCCATATGCATCTCCTGTTGGTAATACAGAAGGATTAGGTAATTTAGTAAAAGTATCTCCATTTCTTTTGTAAATTGTAATGTAAGGAGAAACTTTATGAGCTACTGCTAAATAAGTCATGTCTAAACTAAAAGATACACTCCACCCGTTACCAGTCGGTAATACAGAAGGATCTGGCAATTTAGTAAATGTATCTCCATTTCTTTTGTAAATTGTAACGTAAGGAGAATTATAATGACCGACTACTAAATAAGTATTATCAGGACTAAAAGAAACTCCTACTCCAACCCCTGTTGGTAATACAGAAGGATCTGGTAATTTAGTAAAAGTATCTCCATCTCTTTTGTAAATTGTAAGGTAAGGAGAAGTAATATATGCAACTGCTAAATATGTTCCATCTGGACTAAAAGATACACTCCACGCGTTACCGGTTGGTAATACAGAAGGATTAGGTAATTTAGTAAATGTATCTCCATCTCTTTTGTAAATTGTAATATAAGGAGAGTTTACATGACCTACTGCTAAATAAGTATTATCAGAACTAAAAGAAACTCCTACTCCTGTACTAGTTGGTAATACAGAAGGATTAGGTAATTTAGTAAATGTATCTCCGTTTCTTTTGTAAATTGTAATATAGGGAGAGTCTACGTGAACTATTGCTAAATATGCTCCGTCTGAACTCCATGACGCTTCAAAAGAATGATTTGTTGGTAATACAGAAGGATCTGGTAATTTAGTTACATTACTAAAATTATAAGAAGGTTTGTAAGAAATTTTTCCTCCGAAAGTATCTCTATCCAACCAATATTCGCTTCCAGTTAATAATCCTGTAGTAGAGTATAAACCATCTAATATAAAAGCTCCTGTTGTATTAGAAGAAACACTAGAAGATGATATAGCTAATAACCCTTTGCTTGTAGAAAGCATACTTGCATTTGCTTTGTAAAATTTACCATCATTTGATAAATAACATATATCCCCTGCATTTAAGTTTTCACCTGCAGTTCCTAATGTCACTTGAGTATCAATAATCAAACTGTTATCAAAATCTATAAATTTGCTTTTAATCATATTCATAATACTTCTAAATCCTAAATTTATACTCCGTTGTATCTATCTGGATTAAAAAATAATACTGAATCATTTATTGCATATCCTAAACTTCTTCTTATTACAGTACTTCCTTTATAAATTGTAATGTAAGGAGAAATATCGTGACATACAACTAAATATACTCCATCAGGACTAAAGGTTGTTTCATCTCCAGCTCCTGTTGGTAATACAGAAGGATTTGGCAATTTAGTAAAAGTATCTCCGTTTCTTTTGTAAATTGTAAGATAAGGAGAAGTAATATGTGTAACTGCTAAATATGTTCCATCTGGACTCCACGCTACCCCATTTCCATTTCCTGTTGGTAATACAGAAGGATCTGGTAATTTAGTAAAAGTATCTCCATTTCTTTTGTAAATTGTAACATAAGGAGAACCGAAATGACCTACTGCTAAATATGTCATATCTGGACTAAAAGAAACTCCATTTGCAACCTCTGTTGGTAATACAGAAGGATCTGGCAATTTAGTAAATGTATCTCCATTTCTTTTGTAAATTGTAATGTAAGGAGAGTTTGCATGACCGACTACTAAGTATGTCATATCCGGACTCCATGCTATACACTTTCCATCTCCTGTTGGCAATACAGAAGGATCTGGTAATTTAGTAAATGTATCTCCATTTCTTTTGTAAATTGTAACGTAAGGAGAACTATAATGCGCTGTTGCTAAATATGTCATATCCGGGCTCCAATCAACTCCTCTTACATAAGCAGGCGGTAATGTAGAAGGATTAGACAGTTTAGTAAATGTATCTCCACTACGTTTATAAATAAAAATATAAGGAGAATTCCAGCTCCCTGTAGCTAAATAAGTTTCGTCAAAACTCCACTTTATACTATAACATAAAGTGGTCGGTAATGTAGAAGGATTAGACAGTTTAGTAAATGTATCTCCATCTCTTTTGTAAATTATAATGTAAGGTGAACTATTACAAGTTACTGATAAATAAGTCATACTAGGACTAAAAGAAACACCATATCCTATTCCAGACGGTAATACAGAAGGATCTGGTAATTTAGTTACATTACTAAAATTATAAGAAGTTTTGTAAGGAGTTTTTCCTCCGGAAATATCTCCATCTAACCAATATTCGCTTCCAGTTAATAATCCTGTAGTAGAGTATGCCCCTCTTAATATCATAATATTAATAAAACCTGCAGAAACACTAGAAGATGATATAGCTAATAACCCTTTGCTTGTAGAAAGCATACTTGCATTTGCTTTGTAAAATTTACCATCATTTGATAAATAACATATATCCCCTGCATTTAAGTTTTCACCTGCAGTTCCTGATATTAATACATTTCCTAAAGGAATTCCAGTAAAATCAATAAATTTACTCTTAATTAAACTCATAATTACCTCTTTACGAACTCATTATATTATATGTCACTCTTAATCTATCACCAACACTAAGTATTCCGTCCAATCCTAATCCACTCCAACTTAATTCCTTCGTCATCGTATTAACTATAAAATCATTTCCATTACTTTGAGCACATCCTCCTATAACGTCTAATCTTACATAATTAGAATTAATTGGAGTATATGCAAGAACTACTTTTTTATTTGTAATATCTGTAGAAGTTAATACAAACTCTTCTACTACATCTCTCTCTAATTGAGATATACTTCCAGATCCTCCTGTGCCCACAATTATAATCTCATTTCCAATTGTACTTACATTTATACTTCCAGAACCTTTTAATGTCTTAAACTGTAATATAGAACCAGAATTACCAATATAAATTCCTTCTCCATTACCTAAATTTTCACCAGTACTTATACTTCCACTTATAACTAATTGATCTATTTGATTCTGTAAATTATTATCAGCATTAATCCTATTTTGAATTTCAGTTACAAGAGAACCAGAAACTAAAGTAATTTGATTCTGCAAATTATTATCTGCATTGATTCTATTTTGAATTTCAGTTACAAGAGAACCAGAAACTAAAGTTATTTGATTTTGTAAATTATTATCTGCATTAACTCTGTCTTGAATTTCAGTTACAAGAGAACCTGAAACTAAAGTTATTTGATTTTGTAAATTATTATCTGCATTAACTCTGTCTTGAATTTCAGTTACAAGAGAACCTGAAACTAAAGTAATTTGGTTTTGTAAATTATTATCAACATTAGTTCTATTTTGAATTTCAGTAGTTAATGATCCGCTAACTAAAGTAATTTGACTTTGTAAATCTTGACCATCAATTATAATCTCATTTCCAATTGTACTTACATTTATACTTCCAGAACCTTTTAATGTCTTAAACTGTAGTATAGAACCAGAATTGTCAATATAAATTCCTTCCCCATTACCTAAATTTTCACCAGTACTTATACTTCCACTTGCAGCTAATTGATTTATTTGATTCTGTAAATTATTATCAGCATTAATCCTGTCTTGAATTTCAGTAGTTAATGATCCACTAACTAAAGTAATTTGGTTTTGTAGATTATTATCAGTATTAATTCTGTCTTGAATTTCAGTTACAAGAGAACCTGAAACTAAAGTAATTTGGTTTTGTAGATTATTATCCTCACTAATTCTATTTTGAATTTCAGTAGTTAATGATCCACTAACTAAAGTAATTTGGTTTTGTAAATTATTATCAACATTAGTTCTGTCTTGAATTTCAGTAGTTAATGATCCACTAACTAAAGTAATTTGGTTTTGTAGATTATTATCAGTATTAATTCTGTCTTGAATTTCAGTAGTTAATGAACCTGAAACTAAAGTAATTTGGTTTTGTAGATTATTATCAGTATTAATTCTGTCTTGAATTTCAGTAGTTAATGAACCTGAAACTAAAGTAATTTGGTTTTGTAGATTATTATCCTCACTAATTCTATTTTGAATTTCAGTAGTTAATGA